>ERZ772956.337-NODE-337-length-37051-cov-50.767353_pt1 | contig 37051 bp, 52 predicted proteins | sample MGYA00580683_ERZ772956 | MGnify/ENA primary metagenome ERZ772956 (study PRJEB29015, sample SAMEA2738077) | human oral metagenome | biome: human oral; feature: human-associated habitat; material: saliva | place: China | collected 2212 ... | reverse complement strand
CCGCTACCTCACCGCAGACCTTGGCGGCGACACGACCAACGTAAAGCTTCTGGTACGCCCCGATTACATCGCAGGCACCCATTACGTCATGATTGACCACAAGAGCGCTATGAAGCTTGCAAATCCTAAGCGCCCGGGCAAGTGGATTCAGGAACTCCGACAGGCACTACGAGCACACAGCGGCGCGGCTCAGCTTTGGAGCACCACGCCCACCCCTAGCAAGGGCGCGCTAGTCACCGCATGGAAGACCGAGGATGCAATTAACTACCTAGACCTTGCTAACGTGATCCGTGCCATCGAAGACCGAGCACCGGATAGCCACAAGGCTAACGCCGCTATCCTCCGTGACCTTGAACGTGAAGTCTTGAAGAACTTCTAACCCCGCCGGTAAACGGCAACCTACGCCCCGCCCCTCACCGGGCGGGGCACACACCACCGAAAGAAGGACATGATGAAGAACCTCATCACCCGCTACCCACGCACCACCGGGTACACACTCATAGCGGCTCTACAGCTCACCGTTTTTTCACAGCTATCATGGCAGACAAGCTAGAAGCGGCGCACATCTCAAACGTGCTCTTGTCTGTAATCGTCGTTTGCTGTGGCTTTGAAATCGACATGTTCAAGCTCGAAAAGAAGGATACCCGCCGTGAAAATTAACACTCTCATGCGCCGCGCCGTACCCGCGCCCGCCCCCGGCTCCGACGAATGGAAGCGCAAGATTACCGCCTCCAAGGTGGCATCTATCGTCTGTAAATCCCCGTGGACTTCCAAGTTTGCGTTACATGCTGAGATGACCGGCCGCTACGAGGCAGACCCGATTAACCCGGCGGTATTGGAAGCCGGTAACCTACTGGAACCCGCCGTAGCTGACTGGTATCAGCTGCACAACCCCGGCGTAGAAGTCCGTGAGTGCAAGAAGCGCAACACTCCCGTATGGTGGGTATCGCGCGATAGTGAAGACTTTGCCGCCACTCCCGACCGTATCCTAGTCGATAAAGCGACGGGTGAGGTCACCGCGCTACTGGAAATCAAGACCGCGCGCGTCGCCTCCGAATGGGGTGAAGAGGGTACCGACGAAATCCCCGAGCACTACCGACTACAGGCGCTTTGGCAGATGAAATGTACCGGCGTAAAGACCGTTATTTTTGCTGTGCTGCATGCCGGGCTGAGGTTCGCTACCTACCGTGTGGACTGGAACCGCTACACGGTGGCAGAGCTTACGGCGGCGGCGACCGATTTTATGGACGCGGTACGCACCGGGCGAACCCCTGACTTTCGCGAGGAACCCGGCGCTTTCTCCACCTATGAGGTGCTTAGGTATTATTTCCCTGAGTGCAACGGTGAAGCTGTGATGTTGAGTGATGATCTGGTCTACCGTACCCGCCGAGCAAAGCGCCTAAAGCGATTGGCCGCGCGTGCTGAGGATATCGTCAAGAATGAGCTAACCGCCGTTATGGGGAACGCGAGCGCGGGCGTAGATTACGCGAACCGAACCGTAGCCCGCCGTCAACAGCGCAAGACCACCAAGGGCTTTAGCCGCCCGTGGGTGACTATGGTCTAGGGGTGTGTGATGATTGACTGGATCAACCAAATTTCATACACCGGGTTTTTCGCCTGGTTGGTAGCAGCTGTACACCCGCTAATTATGGTTACCGCCGCGTGTGCTCTTACCGGCGCGGTAGCGCATCTTTTGGCGCGGCGAATTGTGAAGGCACCGGCTGAGGATAGGGCGGGGCGACATCTAGCCTTGTGCTTAGGTTTCCCGTTCTGGCTTATCGCATGGAGCTACACCACGTATGCGTGTTTCAAAGCTCACGGCGTGAATGATGGTGGGCCGATAGTATCGGTTATGGCTGTATGCGTTCCCCTGTATTTCGGGTTGTTTATCTATTGGTCTAGCCGGGTGTTCGCTAAGCTGGAAGATTGATAAGTGACCCGTTTCACTAGATTTTCTTTAGCCCTGGCTTGTTTTTCTCTCACAGATAGGTTTATGCTATAAATGTAAGGGAAACAGAGAGGAACCCCTCAAAACCTACAACCCAAACCGAAAGGAAAACGAATCATGGAACTCACCGCTAAGGACTTCACCGCGCAGCTGGCCGCTAAGGGTTACACCCCCGGTATCGACTTCGACGCAGATAACGGCGACGAACCGCACACCGTGAAGCTCACCGGCGCGATCACCTTTAACGGCGCAGATGGTTTTATGGACTTCCGCAACGCAGAGGAATACTACGGCATCACCTGTGCAGAGTATGAAGACCTTGCAATGTTCATTAAGACCTACGAGCTGACCGAGGCACAGATTACCGACATCGAAGCAGGCGGCGAACCCGGCAACGAGGAACAGGAAGAAAAGTTCTTCGACGCATGGCGTGCAGCACTCGACGGTATCGGTATCGACCTTGACGACATTCCGGTTTCTAGCCGCTAAGCACCGCACATAAACACCGATAGACCCGCCGGGCGGCGGACTCTTCCGAATACCCGCCGCCGCCCGGCATTTACCACCACCGAAAGGAACCTACACCGTGAGCACTGAAATTCAGCAATTCACCGGAACCGCGCTACAAGTCAAAAATGATTTTGTAGACCCCATCAAGAACGCTATCACCGGCGCGCTACCGCTATTCATGCGTGAAGACTCCGAGGCCTGGATCAGGGGCGCAATTCTTGAAGTCTCCAAGACCCCGCAGCTTGTGCAGTACGCCAAAAATAATTTTCCCGCATTCGCAGGCACGCTAACCCGTGTCGCCGCCCTAGGTTTGCCCCTTAACCGTGACATGGTTTACGTGCTCCCCTTTGCATCTAAACAGGGGATGCAGGCGAACGTGATTATGGGTTGGCGCGGTGAGCTTGAACTGATTTACCGCGCGGGCAACGTCGAGACCGTCAACCATGAAGAGATCTTTGAGAATGACCGGTACGAATGGCGAGACGGCGCCCCCCGCCTTATCGCCCCCGCTCCCGAGGGACAGCGGGGCAAAATCAAGTATGCCGTAGCGTGGGCTGTACTCAAGTCAGGAAAGACTAGCCAATACGCGGTTGTAGCGGCCGACCGAATCGCCGCCGCAAAAAAGGCATCACGCGGATCTAACTCACCGTCTAGCCCCTGGGTACAACACGAGGTAGCAATGTGGCGTAAAACGGCAATCCACGAGCTGGCTAATTTCGTAGATTCCAGCGTAGAGGAGTGCCGCCCGGAACGCCTAGAGGCCATGAAGACCCGCGCGGCGCTCGCGCTGGATGTGGAGCGCGAAAAGACCGCGCGCCTGGCAGAGGAAAACAGGGCTATGGAACTCAAGATTAAGCTAATGGAACTGGAACAGACTAAGAAGGAAGGGGCATAAGATGACCCTAAATGCAACCCGTACACACTACGTTAACGAGTATGATTACTCACATATCCGCTGGCGCGGCTTCGTAAAGCGCCTCGCCCTCCGCGCAGCATCTCTAGCCGATTCGCGCGGCGTGCTGAATATTGGGCGTGACAAGTTTTTTAAGGATACTCTAGGCGACGAATACAACCCCCGCTACATCTCGCATATCATTACTGACTGTAACCGCATCGAACATGTCAGCTTTGCGACCATTGGCCATAGCGCGAGCGCGCGGCTAGTAATTGTGTTTGATGACGAGAAGATCGAGGCAAAGAAGGGTTAGAACATGTCTTCGACCGTAACCGTACTAGGACATATTGGCGCAGACGCAGAGCGCCGCGAAACGCAGAACGGCACCCCGTACCTGACTTTCACCGTTGCGAATTCACGATCCAAGCAGAACGCCGCCGGGGAATGGGAAACCGTAAACACCACATGGCGGAGCGTAAGCACTTTTAAGGGCGTGGATTACATGGCGGCGCGTCTGGTCAAGGGCGCCCGCGTGGTGGTGACCGGCTCCGAGGAATTGCGCACCTGGGACAAGGAAGACGGAACCAAGGGTTACAGCCTGGACGTGACCGCGCACAGTATTGACGTGGTATCAGCTCCGAATGGTACCGGGGCGCCCGCTCAGGTTCAGACTAACCCGGTTGCACAGTACCCGGCGAACACCGCCGCCCCGGTTCAGCAGCAGGGATACGCACAGGCGCAGCCTATGCAGGGCGGATACGCACAGCCCGCCGCCGCGCCGCCCGCCGGTTACCAAGCCGCCGCCAATGCTTCGAGCGGTTGGGGTGGGTACGATAACGGGGCGACCCCGTTCTAGACCTTAACCCGCTAACCCCCGGTGAATAATCGCCGGGGGTTTGGTGTACCCGTGGCGTGAAAAATTTTTTGAAAAATCTTTGTTCCTGGCTTGCTTTCAACCCCACATAAGGTTTACAATATAAATGTAAGGCAAAGGAAGTCTTACAGAAACCCAAACCGGAAGGAAACCCCAATGTTGGAGTACTACGAAATCCGGGAATACGTTACCGAGGTAGCAGCAGGTAGCTACCCGTTCCGAGTAATCGACGCAGTAACCGCCGATATTTACGAACGCGGTATAGCCGTCGAGATGGAAGACCTCAAGGCATACCCGCGAACCCGTGAACTTCTCAAGATTCACAACGCGGCCTAACAACCAACCAACCTACGCCCCGCCCCTCACCGGGCGGGGCACCCCTAGCAAATCATGGCAAATCAGTTTTACAAGTCAGAGACATGCGCACAGTGCGGTAACCCCTGGGAAAAACCCGATCTAGTCAATTGCCGCCGGTGCAAACAGCGCGAACTCAAACGCGCCCGAACCCGCCGCAAAAAGGAGGAGAAGGGCGCAGAGCTAGAGCGCAAACGCAAAAACAAGGAATGGGCCGCGACCCATTGCTACATTTGCGGTTCGCTCATGGATCAGCCAGACCCCAAATGCTACCGGTGCCGCGAACGCATCAAGCGCCGCGAAAAATGGCTAGAACGCCGTAACGAGCGCATGAAACCGAACGACCTAAACAACCTAGAAGGCGTGCGTAAATTCTTGCAGGCGCGCCGCCGCCGTCTCAACCAAAACCCGAACTACCCCCCCATCGGAGGAATCGACACATGAAACACCCCATCACCGGGCGACCCCTAACCATCGTCGCCGCTGCGCTCGCAACCGTACCCACCGGCTTTTTTCTCGCCGCGCTCATCACCAGCGGCAGTGTGAACATCATTAGCTCACTTATCACGCTAGGCATGTACTGGCTAGGCGTAGGAATCGTGGCATTATTCGAGACCAACCCGCGCCCCGTGCGAACCAACCGAGAGGAACACTAAACCATGAAGATTATCAACTCCAAGACCCGCCGGGGCACCGGGCATAACATGCACCGTATCACCGTCGAGTTTGCAGACGGGCGCAAAACTAACGCCGTGCTGTATAGCGCACCCGTGGGCGGTGAATATAGGTGCTACATCTCGCTTGTCGCCGCGTGCAAAATCGCCGGTGTGAGTGAAGAAAAATACCGCGATTACGTGCGTAATTGCAAGCTGGATACGCCGTACACCACCATTCCAGTGGAAATCAACGGAACCATGCAGGCGCGAAAGATGGTGTTTACCCGCGCGTTTGATATGGCGTGGTTCTTGAGGCATCAAGGCGAGGAATACCGGGACATTTGCGCATGGTTCTACTCTATTTCCACCTCGCCGCTAGATGCGGTCATGGGGTTTGATGCCGTGATGAATCCGGTAGAGGCTAAGCGCGCGGGGCTTCTCTCTATCCCCGTGGACGAACCCGCGCCCCCCCAGCCGGTTGCCCCGGTTAGTATCGACTTCGACGCTACCGGCGGCATCGAGCAGCTGAACCGCGTCATCTCAAGCCTTGATGTGCCGTATCAGGTTCGCGCGCGGGCATTGAGTATCCAGAATGATTTTAGTCAGCTGGCTAATACCATTGACCTACTGAACACTACCGGAAAGGCAGCGTAATTATGCGTATGACTCGACAGGTCATCAAGCTCACGAGCTACCGCTACACCATGACTTTTAACATCGAGTTTGATTACGACGTACCGGGCGACCGGCGCGAAAAGCTAGGCGCAGCGCTCCGCTCTATTATTGGTCTGCACGACCTGAACTACAAGGCAAGCCAGGCGATTAAGAAGACGGGTAGCGGCGAATCCGCGCGTGAGGTCTGGAGCTATGAGGTGGTGGATAGCGAGGATATTTAGCCGAAAATTTTTCTAAAATTTCTTGGTTTTTGGCTTGCATCTGGTCTTCTAATAGGTTTATGCTATAAACGTAAGGAAGAACAAAGACAGGAAGTCGGAAACCTTACCCCAAACCCGAAAGGAAAACCCAAAATGGGACGCAACTGCTTTCAAGGTGAAGCACGAATGCTTTATGAATCTCAAGAATGGTTCAATAAACGCGAGGAAAAGCTAGAATCTGTAGGCGTTCACGCGCGATATAATGAGATAGATAAAGGCTCTTGGACTGAACCAATCGTTAGGATTCAAACCACCTGTGACAGCATGCTAGACCGCGCGGCTAACCTCATGTCCAGCAACCACACCGCGTTCACACTGGAAGTCATCGCCCGCCTTGAAGAATTTGCCAAAATCGGCGGCATGTACTCCAACCAAGCCGCCGCCGTCATCACCGCACTCTCAGAGCTTGACCGTACCCACCGCGTAGTAGAGCTAGAGCGCGAGGCACAGAAGCACGTGAATGCAGCACGAGCCGCCTATGAGAAGGCGTGTGCAATTGCAACCTACAAACCCTAACCGAGGGACACCGCAATGCTTGAGAATCTACTGAACTCATTCAACCCGCCCGCATTTTCGCCGCCGCCCCGCTCTGGGTATCCTTCGTACTACCCGGCGCGATTATGGGAATAGTCACGGCAATTATCGGTCTAACCGTTTTGCTTATACACGAGCACACCAAAGACAAAGACATAGATTATGACCTAAGAGCAGTTTTAGGCGTATGCATTATCTCGCTGTGTATCGTCGCCGCGATAGTCGCTTGGAGCAGTCCAGAAGAACACGCCGTAGCACGCATCATCGCCGCGCGAATCCTACGAGCAGCCCAAACCGAGAGAGAGGAAACACACCATGAAACGCTACGAACGCGAGGTGTTCGCAGAGGTGCCCATACTCAGCACCTATAGCGAATACACCAATAAACACGATTACCCGCGCCGTGAAATCATCTACAGCGCCATGCCGGACAAGCTTCTACGCGCCGCTTTCATGCTCACCTGGAAAGCCGGGGCAAGCTGGAAATACGACCGGAACGCCACAATTCAGAACGCGCTAAAAGCCGTAGACCTCACCCGTGAACTCTACCCGGCAGCACGCATCAAAAAACCCATACCTAGCCAAGCTGAAAAGCTGGAATATTTGGGGATGCTGGTAGACCGCATCAATACCGCCGGGGAATTTAAATCAAGGCACCAATACAGCGCATTGAAAGCTATCCTAACCGCCCAAAAGACCGGCGACATCGCACACCTGAGCATCGCAGGCATGAACCTGTACGGCTGGGCAGGCGAACAATAACAACCACTGAAAGGAACAACCGAATCATGGAATACTCGAAGGCGGTAGAGCACCGCTACAACATCGATAACCTGCACCTGGACGCAGGCGAACGCGCAGCACTCAAAAAGGCGTTACCCGGCAACGGTGAAGGCTGGTTCGACATCTACGAATACGCGAATGCCTGGGCTAAGTCGCTTCTACTCGACGGCGCGCCCGCCCTGGGAATCAACGAATTTTACGAGGAACCCGGCGGCGCATGGCTCATCACCCGCGCGAACGAATCAACGCGCCATATCCAGAGGTTCTACGACGAAAACGCAACGATCTATTACACGTTTTCTAGCGTGAAGCTCGCAATCTTCTACCGTGAACGTGAGCACGAATCATGCTAGGCACCATTTGCGAACGGTGCGGGAAACCGACCAACAACTACACCCCCGAATGTTTCGAATGCATGACGCGGAACGACTGGAAACCCTAACGAAAGGAACAACACCATGAGCAAGAAGACGCGACACAAGCTATTCGAGATCCGCAAATACCGCGCTGTGTGGGCCATCAAATCCCCGTTCACCGGGCAGATTATCCCCGCCGGTAACATCGGCAACGTAACATGCCTTGTCGAATACCGAGGCATCAGGAAGTACCACGGGCAGTATGACGCATATGTTTACCTTGAAGGCGTACTAGACCCCGAACCCGAACCGCCCCTAGCAGGCGGCGAACCCCTCAAATTCATGTATGAAGACGAGGAAATGCCGAACCCCGACCTCTCCGCATACTGGGTTGTGACCACTAAGGAAGACGAATACGGCGAAGATGGATACGTAGAAACCACCTCACGCGAATACCCCGCTAAGACCCACAATTTCAAGCTTGACACCGCTACCCCTACCATCGTAGAAGCCGCGTACCTGGCAGCTCTCGAAGCTCTCCCCGAGGGCGAACGACAGAAACAAGGCACTATGCACCCTGTGGTACTCCCCACGGAACAGCTCAACGAACAGCTAAACGGTAGCACCAATGACTAGCGCCGTTTGCGCTCGCTGCGGGTGCCCCGCCTCCGAGTACACGGCATCATGCAGGGCGTGCTACAGCCGCCGCCGCTACCGTGCCAGGGCACCACAGAAACCCGCTTACCGGCAACCCGTCTACACGGGCGCGGTTGCCGGGCGGGTACCCGCCCTAAACTCACTAATCCCGAACAGGAAGGAACGCTAAAAATGGACTTGCTAGGTATTCTCTTGGTTGCCTGGTTTATCTGGATGATCTGGGGTATGAACAAGAAGTAGGAGAACCAACCATGACCGAATATTCACGCGACAAACTCTACGTGCAGCTTGACGCACTCCGAACCACCCTAGAAGAAGCAGTAGACGCAGGCGATATTTACGAACAGCCCGCCCGCGCCCTATGTGCTCACCTCTGGGAAATCGAAGAACACACCCGCCTCAAGGAACGCCTAACCGCTGGGCACCCCAATAACCACAAGAAAGGAACCCGATAATGACCAACAAGCCCCCCATCAAGTACGAGATCAACCCCGGCGAATTTGTAGACATTGACGGCGCATTCGACCGACACCCCGCACTGTACGGAATCCAGCTAGAAACCGACACTGAAAGCACGCGGGTACGACGCGCCATGACCGGGGAAACGAAAACCGTTCACACCGTCGTAAGTTATGGTCTCTGGATGAGTCCCACAATGTTTAGCACACTCATCAAGATTCTCAACGCCGCCCCGGTAAACGGCGACCCGCTTAATGCAATCGTGAGTCTAGACATTGACACCACAGCCTCCATTTACGCGCGCGAAAAAATCTCCCGATACCTCGCAGACAACGACTACGAAGCCACGCTAGAGAATATCGCCGCCGGATTCGTTTACAACGTCGATAGCCTCAATGATTTGCAGGTAGACGCAGCAGGAAGCGAATACGTGGTCAGCCGAATCACCACGCTAACCGGAATGTTCCATCAGAAGGACATCACCACCCCCACGATTTACGAAACCCGGTTCACTGTCTCCGCGCCCTGTGGTCACGTGATGTTCTGTGCAAAGGGTAAGCGTATGGGGGAATTTGTAGGTGAGGAATACGGCGGGTACCGCATCGTGAAGGTATTTGAACCAGGCGGGTACGCCACTAACGGCGGCGTAATCCTGGAACGCATCAAGGGAGAAGAAGACTAATGACCGACACCACGCTACAGCTAACCGAGGCTTTCAACCGACACAACAGCCTCTACAACGCGCTTTTGGGAAACCTCAAGACCCTAACCACATCACACGCCGAGGAAATCACCATCACCATAGATGCACGGCACGCCCGGGCACTAACCCGAATCCTAAACGCTGCACCACTCGACGGCAACCCCCTCAACACCCGCGTAAACGTCGAGACCGATACCGACGCATGGGAAACCGACGCATCAAAAATTAATCGCTATCTCGAAGATAACGACTGGGAACCGACGCTAGAAAACGTGGCCGCCGCGTTTCTTTACGCGGAAACCGAACTCCCGAACCTGGACATTGAGCTACAGGGAAAGGAATACCGCGTAACACGGATCCACGCCGTCGAGCAGTACACCGGCGGCGGACGCGGCGGCGGGTACACCAAGATTATTACGTCCGCGCCCGGATGGGACGAATACCCTAACTTTGACTTCTACGGAACCGACCCGGAAAACGTAGAAGGCGAAGAGCACAAGGCGGCTAACGCCCGCGCTATCCGCTACTACAACCCCGACCGTATAGCGTCTCTAGGCGGTATCCTCATGGAACGAATTACCGACTAACCACCCCAACCACCACGCGGGGCGACGGCAACAAACACCGCCGCCCCGCACAACCCGAAAGGCAAGCCATGCGAAAACTCGACGCAATAAAAGCAATGCTACTAAGCGCAACCACATACGGCGCGCTAACAAATCCCGAGAAGCACGAATCTCAAAAAGACTACACACTAGTCCTAGACATGGACGGCGAAAACCCGCTAGGTGAACCCGCCGTAACACTCACCATGAACCTAAAATCCCTGAGCTACGTAGCTGGACTACTCACCGCCGGGCGACTCGCAACCGAGGCAGCAGACGCACGAAAGAAGAAGCCATTCAATGACTAACAGCCCTAGAAAAGTAGACATACTGATAAGCATAAGCACTGAGCAAGGCACAATCTGCAAACACCTCACCGGATGCACCCTAGACACAAGCAGCACAGAGGGAAACCAAGAGCGCACCGGAACCCTGACAATGGACATAGAACAAGCCGGGCAACTCATAGATTTTCTCGCAACCGGGCGGGCGACCATCGAGAAAATAGAACCAACCCAAGGAGGAAAGACAGAATGACAGAACCCATCACAAAAGACGAAGTACTAAAGACCCTAAAATTCGCGCGAGAAATAGCAGATCTAGAAGGAAAGAGCGACATACTAGCAGCAACCCACGCGACACTAACACGGCTCTTTCCAGCAATGCCCGGGTATATCGACATCACAGCAAAGACTTACACGGTCAAGCCGCACCCACCCGAGGCAGAAACAACCGTAACGGTGACCCTCACAACAACTCTAGACGGACTCTACTACCTAGACTACGAGCTAAACCAAATGGCAGAAGAAGCAGGAATGTACTAACCCCATACGCTATAATGGATACGTAACATTCATACCGAATGAATACGGCATTGTTTCAAGTAATCCGTAGAACCTACGGAACCCACACAGGATATTCCAATAGCCCCGGCGACCGAACAAAGTAGGAGCCGGGGCTAATCCCTACCCACGGCAGGAGACATGACCAACAAACGCGATTCAAGGTACCGAAAAGCGCAGCAGAGATTCAAAGCCCACGCCGCCGCTCATAACATTCCGTGCAACATATGCGGACACCCCATAGATTACACACTCCCACACAACGACGAATGGGGAAGCGTAAACGTAGAAGCCTTTGAACTAGACCATCTCTACCCGGTAGCGGAATACAAGGAGCTAGAGCTAGACCCCGCAAACTTTCGTGCCACACACGCAGGGTGCAACCGCGCCAAAGGCAACAACCGGCAAACCCCCAAAACCAACCCCACAACCCGGCAATGGGTACGGTAGAATAAAACCCGAACACTAGAACACCCCAATAGAACACACATACGGGGGGGGTAAAAAAATAGAACACACCTTCGGCACTCAAACCTGGGCGCAGTGTTCATCTCCCCCCGCTGGATTTTGCCGGGCATCGCGCGCGCGATTATAGCATTTTGAGGTCTTTTCAATGAATATTTGGCGTATTGGCATGGTGAAGACTGTGCAGGAGTCGATTACCGCCGCCGTGAACGACGGCATCATCAAGAACGCAGATTCGGCTAAATGTGCGCTCGCTCTGAAATACGCGGCCGCGCTGGATGAAGCCTACGATTTGTACAGTAGCGACGGCGGCGACTTTGATTTACTGTTGAAGACCCTTAATATTGCAGGCCCTAACCTCAATAAGGCTTTGGACTCGCTGGGTTGCGCCCCGTACTCTCGCAAGGACATGCAGGCACAGGCGCAGGAAACCGACCGACTGGCTGAGCTTGTCGAGCAGCGAGGTAAGGACGACCCCGCGCTAGTCGCCCGTATCATGGCAGAGATTGAAGGCACGGATGGGTAAAGACTATTCCAAGTTGAAGGGTAAGGCGGTGCCCCGGCTTTGGACGCGGCCGCTTCGTGAGCTTACCCCGCTAACTACTTTCGGTTTCGAGGCTATCCGCTTTGCAGAGAATGATTTAGGGTTGCAGTTGCACCCGTGGCAGAAATGGTTTCTACTCCATTCGCTAGAGCTGGAGCCGGGCTATACGACGGGTGACGATTACCCTAAGCTACGATATAAAACCGTGGTGCTTCTTGTGTCTCGACAGAACGGAAAGTCGTTCATTCTTAGCGCCCGGCTTCTATGGCGTATGTTCCTATGGAAGCAACGCCCCGGTCTGGACGCGCCGCTAATCCTGGGCACGGCGCACAAGCTGTCTCTAGCGGAAGAGATTCTAGACGCGGCGCACCGTACCGTGTCCCTGTCTGAGATTCACGAGCGCCTGGTTCAGAAATCCAATGTGAACGGCAACAAGTTTTTCAAGCTAGATAATGGCGCGCGCTGGAAGTGCGAGGCGGCATCAGATGACGGCGGGCGCGGTCTGTCGGTAACTGACCTAGCGTTTGATGAGCTTCGTCAGCAAAAGGACTGGAGCGCATGGGCGGCTATGACCAATACGACTAACGCGATTTGGTCTAGCCAGGTTATCGCCGTGTCTAATGCCGGCGAGGCTAAAAGCGAGGTGCTGCACTCGCTTAGGTCTAAAGCTCTTGAGGAGATAGAGGCGCGGGCGACGGCAGAGAAACGCGGCGAAGAGTACGCGCCGGTTGATGCCTCACTGGGACTCTTCGAGTGGAGCGCGCCGGATGATTGCGACATTTGGGATACCGCCGGGTGGTGCCAGGCTAACCCGTCGCTGGGTTACCCGAACGCGATTACGGGTGACACTCTCGCATCGAAGGCGGCGCTAGTCGGTGAACCCGGCGCGGGTTTGCCAGAGCACAAGTTTAGGACTGAAAACCTGTGCCAGTGGGTGAACGTCACGGCGGACTCGCTGTTCAGCTCCGAGGAATTGGAAGCGTGTCTAGACCCTGAATCTATGATCGCACCGGATAGCCCGGTGTATCTTTCTGTGGACGTTTCGCGTGACCGCAAGATGACAAGCCTATCAATCGCTGGTTTTCGGGACGACGGCAAACCACACGTTGAGTTCGTGACTCAACGAGCCTTTACCGAGTGGGTACCGGAATTTTTGGCTAATGGGCTTGCGTTCAAGCCCGCCGCCGTGATTATGCAGGGGCGCGGGTGTGCTGCATCTTCTCTAATCCCGTTCATTGAACAGGCTGGTACGCCGGTTGTTCGGTGCGAGGGCGGCGACCTCCCCAATGCCTACGGCTTGTTCTATGACCGGGTGATGGAGAAGTCGGTTTCTTGGATTGAGCAGGAAACCCTAATAGGCGCGCTCTCAGAGATTCGCACCAAATCGACCGGCGACGCATTTTTGTTCAATCGCGAAAAATCCCCGGTGGACATTGCCCCGGCGTGCGCCGCCGCTTTCGCCCTATGGGGTTTGCTGAACACGGTTGCAGGGGCGAAAAAAGAAAGTGCGTATAATGAAGCTGAAATGTGGTATAAGCAAGAAGAAGATGAAGGGGGTAAATGGTGGTAGCGCCTGGTATTAGTAATATCGGTCATATTATCGTTGATGCTTTCCGCTCGCGTACCCCGCGTACGGCGGCGGCCTGGGACGGGCGACCGGTTGATATTTTCGTGAACGGCGGCGGCGGCTCTGATAATGTGTCGCCGCAAAACGCAAGCTATGAATCAATGTACCGCCATCAGCCGCACCTCCGAACCGCTATCGACTTTCTCGCTTCCAATATTGCGCAGCTCTCGCTACATTCTTTCAAGCGCGGGGCAGACGGGGCGCGCTCGCGTGAAACCGAGTCGCTGGCACACGCCCGCCTGTCGGTGAACCCGAACCGGTACATGACCGGGTACGAGCTGATCTATGGCCTGGTTGCTGATATGGCGCTGTACAACCGGGCGTATTGGTTTTTTGCACCGGGTGAAGACGGGCGCACGGAAATTCACCCGTTCCCCGCTGGTTGGGTTTCCCCGGTGTTTGCGGACTTCTCGACGGTTGATTACTACTCCGTGAAGGTTCCCGGCGGCTCCGAGGAATTGAAGATTAGCCCTGAGAATTGCGTTTCTTTCAACGGCTGGTCACCCGGGCTAACGTCCCCGTCTTCCCCGGTGGATTCGCTCCGTTTGGTGCTTGAAGAGAATTACCATTCGCGCCGGTACCGTGTGCAATTTTGGCGTAATCATGGCCGCGTAGGTACGTATCTTTCCCGTCCGGTGAACGCCCCGGATTGGGATAATACGGCGCGCCGCCGCTTCTATTCCATGTGGGAAGATTTTACGTCGGATACGGGCGCGCGTGCTGGCTCTACGCCGCTTCTTGAAGATGGTATTGAGATTAAATCTAATGCGTTCAAGTCAGCAGATGAGGAATGGGCGGATAGTGTCCGCTTGTCGTTGCAGACCGTGGCACAGGTCTACCAAATTCCGCCTGGTATGGTTGGTGCTGATTCGACTGAATCCTACGGCTCCCTAAAGGAGCGAAACCGCATGTTGTTCAAGAACACTCTAGGCTCTCGAATCCGGTTTATCGAAGACCGAATCAATGCGTTTGTTCTTCCCTTGCTGGGAATTGACAATACGGAATTTTTCGTAGAGTTCAATACTGAGGGTATGCTACGCGGCGACTTTGAGACGCAGGCCGCTATCATGTCCACGGCGACCGGCGGCGCGTGGATGACTCGCAATGAGTCACGCGCGCTTATGAATTTGCCGCCGCTGGATATGCCGGGGGCTGACGAGCTGATTACCCCGCTAAATGTGGTAGTTGGTGGGCAGACCTCACCGCAAGACGGCGGCACAGCTTTTCAGGGCGGCGGCAAAAACAGAACGGTCATTCTAAAGTTCTTGGAGCGGTGCGACCGTATCAAGACCGCGCGCGGGATTGATGATATGCCGTGGGATAGGCTCACCCGTGAACTGGCAGACGACCTAGGCGGTAACGCAGAATTTGCTAAGGACATTACCGACGTGCTCGCTAAGATGCAGGGCGGGGCGTTCGTGGACATGATTACTGAGTTTGAAGGAGAAAACGAATGACCATTCAGTTTAAGGACGCGGCAGGCTTTCAGGAGACCGAGGACGGCAGCGGCATTTTTGAAGGTTACGCCTCCGTGTTCGGCAACGTCGATAGCTACGGTGACAAGGTAATGCCCGGCGCTTTCACTAAGTCGCTGGCTAAGTCGTTCCCGAACGACGGCGCGGGTATCCCGTGCTATTGGAGTCACCGCATGGATGATCCTGAGTTCATTCTAGGCAAGACCATTAGCGCGGTGGAGGATGGGCACGGTCTCAAGGTTCGCGTTAGCCTTGACCTTGATAATCCGAAGGCGGCGGCGGCGTACCGTGCGTTGAAGGCGGGCGCGGTGAATCAAATGTCATTCGCCTATGAGGTGGTTGATAGCCACTTTGTCCCTGAGAAGGGCGCGAAGCTCGGCGGTGTGAACGAGCTTCGCGAGCTGAATATTTTTGAAGTGTCCGTAGTGCAGATTGGCGCGAACACGGCAACTAGTATTGACATGGTAAAATCAGCAATGAAGAACGACGATTCGGTTTCTATTTCTACCCCCGGCGCTATCGAGCAGCTGGAAGAAGCCGTAGAAATTCTTCGTAAGGTCATTAATTCCGCAAACTCTGATAGTAGTGATGAGGAGCCGGAGCCGGCGGGTGACTCAGAGGAACCGGAAACGGTCAATGAGCAGACCCTCGCGCCGGTCAAGTCGTGCAAGCTTTCAGACGAAGAGCGCGAATATTTCAAGAACATTTTCAAGAAGTAAAGGAGTGGATATGTCCGAGACTAAGACTATTCACGAGCGCCTGGAAGAGGCACGAGTCAAGGGCGCGGCAGAGCTGGAAGCCGTAGAACGCGGTGAAGGCGACGTGACCAAGCTCAAGGCAATTAGCGATGAAGTAACCGAGCTGGAAGCAACTATTAAGGCGGCAGATGAAGCCCGCGCCATGTTTAAGAGCATGGGCACCGCACGCGAGTCCGTGAAGGCAGCAGAGGTTGAGACCCCCGCCGCTACTGGTTCGCTGGGTGAGCAGGTGGCCGCCGCGTTCATGAAGTCCGGTACCCTGACGGCTCTGGGTGCGCAGGTTCAGCACACCCGAGGCGAGTTCTACAGCTCTAAGGCACCGGGCGACCCGACCACCACCGCTAACGCGGTTACCGGCAACGGCCTGTCTGTTGCGCTTACCGACGTTGATAAGAACGTCGTTAAGCCGTACATGCTCCCGTTCTCTATTTCTTCGTGGCTGTCGAGCGGCACCCTGTCGGGTAACTCTCTTACCTATTTTGTCGCGAACGAGTGGACTAGCTCTAGCGGTCGTCCCGGTGTTGTCGGTGAGAACGGCAAGAAGGCCGGTGTAACCGCCCCGGCGTTCGAGACTAAGAACCTCCCGCTCCGCAAGATTGCGGGCTGGGTGTGCCAGTCCGACGAAATGGCCGAAGATGCCGGTTTCCTGTCGTCCCTGATTAATGAGCAGCTTCTCGACGAACTTAAGAAGGCCGAAGAGGAACAGATCGTATCTGGTACCGGTACCGGTAATGACCTCACCGGTATTCTGAGCACCCCGGGCATTTTCTCCGAGGCTGTAGCGACCGCTAAGGCTGAGGATGTTCTCGAATCCATCTACAAGATGAAGTCCAAGATTGAGAACGCTTCCGGTCTAACCGTAGACGCGGCTATCGTCAATCCCGAGGACATCGCCGGTATTCGCCTGGCCAAGGACGCTAACGGTCAGTACTACTTTGGCGGCGCGGCTTACGCTCCGTACGGCAACGGCCAGTATGTCGCTGAGCTGAACGCTTTCGGTGTGCCTATCTACGTGTCCCGCGCTGTACCGGCTAAGACCGTTCTTATCGGTAGCTCTAAGGGCGCGACCGTGTACCGTAAGGGCGGCGTACGTGTGGAAGTCTCGAATAATGTTAATGATGACTTCCTGTACAACCGATTCCGTGTCCTCGCTGAGGAACGCCTGTTGCTGGCAGTCAAGCAGCCTAAGGCATTCGGTAAGCTCACCCTTAAGTAAAACGATTATTCCTTTTGAGAGGGGGAAACATTGCGTTATCCGTCGCTAACTAACCGCAACGTCCCGGTGAATCTTGATGAAGTCGCCGGGGAAATGGTACGCGGCTATTGTGGCTGGCATGTTTCCCCCTCGCTTGAGGAAACGTTTAGGCTGGACGGTACGGGCGGTAACCGGTTCCATTTGCCGAGTAACCATGTCGAGAACGTCCATTCTGTTTTTGTGGACGGCGTGCAGGTGAACGGCTATTCGTTTTCAACGGATGGTTGGGTACAGTTGCCGCCGGGCGTGGTTACCCCGCGTAAGCCGGGCGCGGTGGTTGTGACCGTACGTCACGGCTGGGATTACGTCCCGGCGGTGCAGTCGGTTATCAAGAGCATTAGGCAGCGTTTGGAGATGGACTCTGGCAACGTCGTTTCACAGCGCGCCGGTACGCAGTACGTGAGCTACGGCTCCCGTGATGGTGAGTCCACCGGCGGCTATCTCTTGCAGACCGAACGCGCCGCGCTCGCACCGTACAAGCTGGAACAGGTGATCTAGCAATGCTTTCACTTGCACGGTACAGCACCCCGGCGGTGCTGATTCGCCGCCGCGCCGGTAAGGACGCGCGCGGCTTCCAGACGGTGACCGAGACACGCGAAAACATTACCGCGTTTATGGACGCTCCGAACGTTTCCGAGGAGTCACCGGCGGGAAAGGCTGGCACACCGGACGTATTGGAGCATGTGCTCTATCTTGAACCGGGTACGCGGGTTAGTGCCCGTGACCGGGTGGAAATAGAAGGTTCATTCTTTGAGGTTATCGGTGTGGCACCTCCCATCAAGAACATTTTCACCGGGGCATTGTTCCACACTGAATGTAAGGTTAGGCGGGTAGAGGCATGACGCGCGATAAGCTGGTTTTCAATGAGAAGGCTCTGAAAGCTCTTCGTAAAGATCCCGCCGTTATCCGTGACCTGGAACGGCGCGCGCGGCGCATTGCCGCCGCCGCCGGTGGTGAAGCAATGGGCTACAAAGTTACGGTTCTTGAGCTTGAAGACCCGCGCGGTGCTGTCTCTGTCATGGCGACCGGGCGCGCGGCAGCACACAACCGAAAACACAATTCACTCATGAAGGCGATAGATGCAGGACGCTAAAATCTGGCGGGTTGAATCCCCGGTGACCGCGTGCTACGCCTATTTTTCGGGTCTGAATCTTAGTGCGACTATCGCGCGTGATGAGGAGCCGCCCGGGTGGGATGGGTCTACCCCGCTTGTGCTGATTCGGGACGGCGGCGGCAATAGCCAGGAATTTAACCTACGGCACGGGCGGGTGACCATTGATATTAGGCACCCTGAACCGGGCGGCGCATACGATTTAGCGGAAAAAATTCACGAGCTTTTTTGTCTCTGGGTTTTCACTAACGCGCCGGTTATTTTTGATCCACATAATGTGGATTCGCCTGCATATAATCCGTCGGATTCGCCCCGCGTACCCGCATATACTTTTACCGCGACAATTGCGGTAAAATCCGAGAATACTATTAGCACTAACATTTAGTGTTTAAATGTTTGGAGATTAAATTATGGCTCTTGATGCTACCTACGTTGCTAAGCCGGTAACTATCACCGGCGGCATTAAGTTTGCGCCTATCGGCACCGCTACCCCTACTGATCCGACCTCTACCCTGAACGCTGCTTTTAAGGAGATGGGTTATGTCAATAAGGAAGGTCTGAAGCTTTCGAGCGACGCATCAGACGATAAGATTACCGTATGGGGCGGTGTGACCATTCGCACTATCCGTTCTGACTATTCCGCCACTCTATCCGGTACTCTTCTTTCCACTCTCGATGTGGACGTTTTGAAGACCGTTTTTGGCGCTAATCAGGTTCAGCAGAAGTCCGGTTTTATTGTAATTAAGCACACTTCCGATATTGCACCGGAAAATGTCTATGTTGTCGAGACTAAGGATTCTTCCAGCGGTGGACGTAAGCGTTTTGTAATTCCCAAGGGGCAGATCACTGTTTCCGGTGATGTGAACCTTTCGCACACTGAGATTACGGGCTTTGAGGTGAGCATCGAGGCGCTGGCAGACAAGGACGGCGTGTGCTACTACGAGTTTATCGAAACCCCGCCCGCTAGCCCTGTTGCTACTGTAGTAGGCGGCTAATAGCCTTTTATTTTTCCCCGCCCGCCCTTTTTTGTTCTGATTTTCGGGGCGGGCGCGGGATACCATTTTTTGAAAATCAGAAAATACAGATTGGAGAAAATCGAACATGGCAGCTACTAAGGCAAACCCGAGCGCAACCCGTGCAGCACGTAACGCAGCAAAGGCTAAGAAGCGTGTGCGTAAGTATGAAAAGAAGTACACCTATTCTACTTTTGAATCTTCCATTTTCGAGGGTGAATTTAAGCTCCCTGTAATGCGACAGATGCCTCATACCTACGCCCTCGCCCTGAATAACGGCGATTTTAGCGCGCTGTATTCCTGGCTGGATGAAGTCGGTATTAGCGCTGAGGATATTGACGCTATTAAGTCGCTGGATAGCGAAGAGTTCGAGACCTTTTCTCGGGAATGGAATAGCGGCGAACTGGGAAAGTAATAGCCTGTCTCAACTCATTCTCAGAATATGAAGACGAGGTACGCGCCCGGCTTCTTGAACTTGGTTTGAATTGGGACGGGAAACGCACGGGTAAAAACAATTGGTCTAATATTCACGCGGCAATTAAAACCGCGCCGCCCGGCTCCCCTCTGCATATTGCACAGGATCCCGATAATTGGGTTTGGGGGTTGCCGTATTATGGTGAGCTTGTGAATATTTTTGACCTTTTGAGCATGGGTAATGCGCAACGCACGTTTGACCAAAAACAGGTTGATAAATGGACGCGCCGCCCGCGCCCCGGCGACACTAACGATAACGAAGAGATCATTACGGGCGACGTAATGACTCCCGAAGAATACGACGAGCTTTTTAATTCTGGGAATTAAGAAGCGTATTTCATCTATGGAGGGTGGACGTTTTGGCGGCTATCGAGCTAGCGACTAGCTATCTTACTTTGGCGGTGGAAACGTCCACCCTTTCTAAGCAGGTTTCTAAGGCTCTGGCTAACGCGGGGCAGATTGGTACCCGTGCCGGTCGTGAAATTGGCGACGGCATGGCTAAGGGATTTAGCCAGACCAAAAATATTGACGTTGAAGGTCTACGCGCGAAGGTCGAGAGCGCAGACCGTGCCCTAGCACAGAGTGCGGACGTTATGGCACGAAAGCGCGCCGCCGCCGCGTCCACTATCAAGCAGGCACAAGAGGGCGTTAGCGCCGCTATGTCTAAGACTGAGGCGGCTAACGCCCGCCTTGGTGCAGCTGAAAGCCGCCTTAGTGCGCTTCGTGCTAACGGCGGTAGTGCGGATGCTATCGCGCGTGCTGAAGCTTCGGTACACGCGGCGCGTGCGAGTGTTTCGACGGCAACTAGCGGGATGTACGGCGCAGAACAGCGCCTTGTTTCGGCACGCGAGAAGTACACTTCTATTTCACGCACGGCGGTTAGCCAGACTACCGCGCACGCGCAGGCACTGAAGGCGGCTAAGGCTAACCTTGCAGAGGCAGAGGCGGCGACCGGCGCGCTGGGTGGTGCGACCGAGAAGGTAACCGGGCGTTTCGCTGGTTTCCGTAACGCTTTCTCTAAGTCTTTTAGCGGTCTACGCGGCACCGTAGACAAGAATATGCAGGAAGCGTTTAGCGGCGTAGCGGCGCAAGCTGAGCACGCCGGGCGTGAGAGCAGCGGCAAGTTTAAGAGCGCTTTCACGGGTACTATTGCCGCCGCCGGCGGTCTCTTTGCGGGCGTTGGTATTTTCAACGCCGGTAAGGACGCGTTGTTCAAGGCGGGCGACCTGGAACAGTCCGTAGGCGCGGTTGATGCCGTGTTCAAGAACAGCGCGGATAAGATGCACGCGTACGCGGCTGCCGCGTCCGATACCGTGGGCATCTCCGAGAACGCCTATAACGAGCTGGCTAGTGTGCTTGGTGCAAGCTTGAAGAACGGCGGTACGTCGATTGACGAGCTAGGCGACAAGACTAACAGCCTTATTGGTCTGGGTGCTGATCTAGCGTCCTTGTACGGCGGCACGACTAAGGACGCTATCGACGCTATCAGCTCCGCTCTTCGTGGTGAGATGGATCCTATCGAGCGCTATGGCATCTCCCTGAATGATGCCGCCTTGACCGCTAAGGGCTTGGAGATGGGCATCACTAAGACCGGTGGCGCGTTCACCACTCAGCAGAAGCAGCTGATTACGCAGGCTTTGCTTTTCGAGCAGGCTAAGGACGCACAGGGCAATTTTGCCAAAGAATCTGATACCTTTGCACATAAAATGCAGGTGGCTAACGCCCGCCTGGAGGATATGAGCACTAAAATTGGTGGCGCTATCCTCCCTGTGGTCGTTAAGGTTATGGACGTTTTCGGCAAGGCTCTTAGCCCGGTGCTGGATGAGGTAGCGGGCGGTTTCCGTGCATTTGGCGCAGCCTGGAACGAGTTTAATGGCGACATTACGAGTGCTGGTTTTCCTGGTTTTATGGAGGGCGCGGCATTTGTCGCGCGTAACCTCTGGGAAACGATTAAAAACGCTTTCCAGAACGGCATTATTCCGCTATTCCGTGACCATGTTATGCCGGTACTCGATAGTGTCGGTAAGGCATTTATTGACTTTTTCAAGGGTATTTACGGCTTTCAGGATTACGGCGAACCGGCAAGCGTATTTAACCAGATCGGCGGCGCTATCCGTGATATCGGTAAATGGCTTGTCGAAAATGTTGGCTTGTGGGCTCCGTTTGCCGCTGGTATTACGGCAGCTTTCACCGCCTGGGCAACTTATCAGAAGACTATTACGCTGGTTAAGGTTGCGCAGGAGGCGCTAAACAAGGCATCGGCGGCTTTCTCCAAGAGTAACGTTATTCTTGTCGTTATCGGCTTGATTGTCGGTGGCTTGATTTTGGCGTACAACAAAATCGGTTGGTTTAAGGATTTTGTTGATAATGCACTAAAGGTTATCGGTGACGTTTTTGTTTGGCTGTATGAAAATGCGGTGAAGCCCGCATTTGAGGGTATTAAAATTGCAATCGAAGCCGTTGTTGAGTGGTGGAATAAGTCATTTATTCCCGCTTTCAATGAGGGTGTGAAGATTGTCGGTGCTGTTTTTGAATGGTTCCGTGATAATGTCGTAACCCCGGTTTTTGATGGTGTGAAAAACGCTATTAACGGCGTTATTGAATGGTGGAAGAACTCATTTGTGCCCGCGTTCAACGACGGCGTTAAGGCTGTAGGCGCTGTTTTCGAATGGCTTTACAATAATGTTGTTCAGCCGGTTTGGACGGCAATTAAAACCGTTATTGCCGTCGTTATTGCGGTCATTCTTACCATTTTCGACGGGCTAAAGGCTGTCGTTGAGAATGTTCTAGCACCTATTTTCAAGTGGCTGTACGAAAACATTATTATTCCGGTCTGGAACGGAATTAAGGATATTATTTCCGGTTTCCTGGGCTGGTTTAATAACACTCTTGTACCCGCAGTGAAAACGGTTATTGATATTCTGGGTAATATCTTTAATTGGCTCCGTGATAATGTCGTTATTCCCGTATGGAACGGTATTAAGGGCATTATCGACGGCGTTGTTCAGTGGTTCAATAACACCGTAGCGCCGCTATTCCAGACTGCATCTAACATTATTGGCAGCGTCTTTAATTGGCTCCGTGATAATGTGGTGCGCCCCGTCTGGGATGGAATTAAAACCGCTATTGATGCTGTAGCGCAGTGGTACAGTGGCGTTGTGCAGCCGCTTATTAAGTCGGTTACGGACGCTATCGGTTCTGTTTTCCGGTGGCTGTATGATAATGTTGTGCGCCCGGTCTGGGATGCGATTAAGAATGTCATCAAGTCGTTTACCGATTTCTTTAACGGCGTTATTTTCCCGGCGATTAAGGCGACTATTGATGCTATTTCGTCGGCGTTCCGCTGGTTGCTTGATAATGTGGTTCGCCCCGTTTGGGATGGTATTCAGAGCGTTATTAGGGGCGTGTGGGAACACGGTATTAAGCCCGTTTTTGATGCGCTAACTAATTTCGTTACCCGTACTATCCCTGATGCTTTCCGTAATGCTGTGGATTCCATCGGCCGTTTCTGGAATGGCATTGTTGATGTCGTGAAGAAGCCGGTTAAATGGGTTTTGCAGACTGTTGTTAATGATGGTTTTATCCGCAATTTTAATAACCTTGCAGGCACGTTTAATATCGGCAAAATTCCCGAAATTAATTTGTCTGGCTGGGCGACCGGTGGTTACACCGGACGCGGCGGCAAGTACGAACCGGCGGGTATTGTCCACCGTGACGAGTTCGTTATTAGGAAAGAGGCGCGGCAGCGTTTCGAGCGCGAAAACCCCGGCATGCTGGATCATCTGAACCGCACCGGTGAGCTACCGGCGGCGGCTCTGGTTGGTGCTGGTGCGCCGCGTGTCGGTGAATCCTACGCCTCGCCGTTCGGTGTGCGTGATAGCCACGTGCCCGGCTTCGACATCGGCGGTGCCATTGCAGGCGCAATTAACACCGGTGTAAATGTTGTCAATGCTGGTGTAAATGCTGTACGTGAGCTTGCAGGCACGGCGGCGGGTAAGGTTCTGGACGTGGCTATCGCCCCGGCGAAGAACCTTATTGCTGGCATCTCTGGCCTATTCCCTGGTTACGCGGGCGACGTGATGCGAGGCGGCGGCGACGCTATCCTAGACGGCGCTAAGAATTGGGTGGTCGAGAAGCTTAAGGGTAAGGATGAGCACGGTAGGGACGCGGCGACCGCCCGCGCGGTTGCCCCGTCCGGCGGCGGCGTGATGCGTTGGCGTGATACTGTCGTGCAGGCGCTGGGCATCGCCGGTCTACCCGCTACGGATGCCTATGTTAACGCGTGGTTGAGCCAGATTCAGAGTGAATCTAACGGTGACCCGAACGTAACGCAGAGCGGTTATGTTGATATCAACACCATCACCGGCGATTTGGCTATGGGCCTTGTACAGGTCATCGGCGCGACGTTCGCCGCGTTCCGTGACCCGTCGTTGCCTAATAACCGCCTAGACCCGCTGGCTAACCTGGTTGCCGGTATGCGCTACGCTACCGCCCGCTACGGTTTCGGTGGGCAGTTGGGTGTTATCGGTCATGGTCACGGCTACAGCGGCGGCGGTCTGGTGAATGGAAGCACGGCGTTTAAAAACGCGATCGTTCCTTCTCTTTATGACCGAGGCGGTAAGATAAATAAGGGCGTACAGGTGATTGACCATCGCCGCGCTACCCCTGATTATGTGCTCACTGATTCTCAGTGGAAGACCATGTATTCTATTGCGAATAACACCGCGTCGAGCACCACTAACGCCGGTATCACTATCGGTAACGTATACGGCTTGGATGCCGTGGACGTGGCAGAGGAGATTATGAAGCGCAAGCGTCGAGAGGAGCTACTGAGTGCTTGATTTGCGTAAGCCCGCCCCTACGCTGTATTTGCACGCGGGCGGCCTGGACGGTGAGGTTTTCAACTTCTCATCTGTCGCTACTACCGCGTTTACGGCGCTAGAGGGGCTGGACGGCTTCGGCATTCCTGAACCGGATTGGCGTACCGTGCAGCGGAACGACGGGGCAGGCTCCCACGTCCGTTCTGTCCACCTGAAAGAGCGTGAAATTTTTATACCGCTCATGATTTGGGGTGAATCGCAGGCGGAATGTATGGCTAATTGGGATGCACTGGTAGCGGCCATGAATCCCCGGGTTGGTGAATCTTCTGTGCTGGAGGTTCGCCGCCCGGGGCAGGCTCCCCGGTTTATTAACGTCGTCTACAAATCCGGTCTAGGCGGTAAATTCGGTGAAGACTTTAGGGGCTGGCATTATAAGGTGGGGCTAACCCTAATTGCTCACGATCCGTATTTCTGGGAATCTGACCAAATGCTCAGCTGGAATGTGCGAGGCGACTTCAAGCCGTTTATTAGCGGCGGCGAAATGGTGAAGACTCACAAGTTTTTCCCCGTGATTCTGTCGCCGTCCGTGGTGAATGGCTCCCGTGAGATTATGATTAGCGGCGACGTGGATTCAGCCCCTATCTGGCAGATTACCGGCGCGGTAACGGATGTCCGAGTAACCAATGTAGAAACTAACGAGTCATTCAGTATTACGGGCAGCATTGCCCCGGGCGAGACTATCACGATTGATACAACCGTGTTTGATATCTATTCACAGAATGACCGTTCGGGTAATCTCTGGGATAGGCTAACCACGGATTCTACGCTATTCCGTCTAGGCACTGGCAGGCACACTATCAAGGTGACCGGCTCCGGTATGGATGAGCGTTCAGAAATCGCGTTGATTTATAAGCCCCGCTACGTGAAGGGAATCTAAACCGAATGTCCGTTCAGGTTTTGATGCGAGATGAGAATTACCGCCCGCGCGGGTTCCTCATCGCGTCCAAGGTGGAGATGATGCGCCGGTGGAATCGCCCCGATACATTCATTGTGAATGTTTCGGCAGAGTCGGCGCAGCAGGCGACCCGTCTACGTGAGGGGTGGGGTTTGGTGGTGCAGGACGGCGATTTTAAGGTGTCCGGTGTAATTACACAGTTTTTTCGCACCGCTAAGGACAATAGCCTAGAGGTTGAGGTGACGTGTACATCTGAATTGGCGTTCCTGGGTGACCGTCTCACGTATCCAGACCCGGCGCATGAGGAGACTCAGCAGCAGGCCGCCCGTTGGAAGGAGCGCGGGGCGCGCGAGACGGTGATTAAAGATCTTGTCGCTAAAAATCTTGGTGTCGAGGCACTGGAATCCCGCCGCGTGCCCGGCTTTGCTGTTGCGCCGTCTCAGGGGCGCGGCGGTGATGCCACTGTAGACACGCGCCTAAAAAACTTGCTGGATGTGGTGGAACCGCTGGCAACCGGCGGCGGTTTGCGAATGAACGTTCAGTTTTCACCGGGCGCGCTAACATTCGACACGATCCCTACCCGTAACCTATCCCGCCGTGTCCGTCTTTCCTGGGTGTCCGGTGAAGTTATCGGGTGGGAAATGACCGACCGCGCCCCTAGCGTTACCGCCGTTATCGTCGGTGGACAGGGCGAGGGTGTGGACAGGCGGCTAGACTCTAGGCAGCGTCTCGATTCATGGCGGCGACGCATCGAGATTTTTAAAGACCGACGCGATACCGACGAAGCGGGCGCGCTAGAGAAGACCGCTAATGAGGAGCTGGACAAGGGCATCTCAGAGCGCATCATGAAGGTCACCGTACAGGAGAGTGACACGCGAAAGTTCGGTGTAGCGTTCGACGTAGGCGACACAATTACGTTTGATGTTGCCCCGAACGTGACGCCTTATGATTCTCGCGTCGTGGAGGCTAAAATTATGTGGAGTGACAATACGCGTACCGTCGAGCTAACCGCCGGAGCGCTTGATTTGACGCTCTCACAGGAACGTATCGAGCGGTTGCGCCGTGAAATTGCGCAGCTGGCAACCGTCTAGAAGGAGGGCGAAAATATGGCAGGTGAACGAGTTATTACCGGCATTACCAATGTTGAAGAGTCGTTCCCCGTAGTGAACAAACCACTAACAGGTGAGCAGTGGTCTAGCGTGACTACAGCGCTCGGCAACGGCACGATTGACGAGGGTACCGGTGATTACCGCGTGACTCTCGATAATGCGTCTAATACGGTGTCGGTCGAGCCGCCCTCCCAAACGAGCTTTGTTCATGCTACGGTGGGGGGATATTATCACCGCGTTTACGGGCGTGTTACGCTCCCGTGCCCTCCGGTCACCACCACCACCACCTATATTTTGGCTATCGTGCTAGACCCGCTCCGACAGGCGACCGAGCCGGTCAAGCTGGAGCTATTTAAGGCACCTATCACGTATTCCGGTGGACGTAAATATGTGGTGCTTGCTGAGATTACGCGCCGCCCGAATGAACTTCTTTCACAGGCGACGGTGAAGATGAAGAAGCCGAGCATTGCCCCTACGATCACGGTTCAGGAAGTGGCCGGTCTGCCGGACGCGAAAACGCAGCCTTTTGGAACTATGGCCTACGTGAATAGCGAACGTTCGCTTTATCGCCGTTCCGCTGTTGGTGGTTCCGGTGATGTGTGGGCGCGCGTTATTGGCGCACGTCAGACCCCGGTTCTGGGTATGCCCGGCTGGTCTCTGGCACCTGTTTCACCGAATAACGCGGGCATTATTACTACCCCTATTACCGAGGGCTTCTATTGTCAGTTCTCCGGTATCTTGCGCCGTGAAGCGTTCGATTACACGGTGGGCTGGGAAATGTCTAACCTGGGTGTGCTCATTCCTGAACCGCTCCGTACCAAGACTTACCGTGAAACTATTTTCCCCGCGTTCTGGAACACGAGGGCATCGGGTGTTTTCCCGTTGATCTGTCGTATTCAGTTCCGCACGGGTGAAATTCATGTGCGAGCAAATAACAGTACGCCTATTCCGTTTGAACGCGGCGGTGAGCTGCATATCCCGGCGGTTAGCTGGGTTGCGGACAAGTCGAATATCATTGATTGGTGATTGAGTATGGCTAAGATTACGGCGCGGTTCAGTACGCCCGGCGGTAAGCCGTACCGGGGGCGCGTGATTTTTTCCCCGCTGGCAGATGTTATTTTGGGCGCGCGGGGCGACCGCGTAAACATTCTGGTTGGTGACTTCGAGGCACCGTTAGACTCTACCGGGTACTTCTCGATTGACCTACCCCCCGGCCAGTACACGGCACGGTTCAAGATTGATAATGCGGATAGCGGGCAGGCGGGAAAGATTCGGGACGTGCTAATCACGGTGAAGGGCGATTCTACCCTAGCGGATTTGATAGCGCCGCCCGCCGCGCCGCCCGCCGGGGCTATCCGAGTAAACGAGCAAGACCTAGAGCGAGGAGTGATCGCGTAATATGGCACGATATGGCGATATTGTCCTAGTGACGCTGGACGAGAATAACGAGCTGGAAGGCGACGCGCTAAAGCATGTCGAGCGTGTAGCAGCAGAGGCCGCCGCTACCGCCGCCGCGTCTAAGCTGGACGCTTCCGCGTTTGCGGATTATGTGGCGCAGGCGCAGGCGCGCGGTACGGGCGCGCCGGTGGAGAATCGTAGTGCGTCCCTGAACGCGGTCACTGAATTTAATGCAGATCCGACCGGTTCGGTGGATTCTACGGCGGCGATTAATCGCGCGATTCAGCAGGCGGCAGAGCGCGGCGGCGGCACCGTTCATCTACCGGCTGGCACCTACAAGGTGAGCTATCCGTTTATTGAGTTGCTGGGCAGCGTGCATTTGCAGGGCGCGGGCCGTGAGTCCACCACTCTGTTTGTTGATACCGCTGTGCAGGTTCCGGTGAAGACCGCCGTTATTCACGCGGGCAATTATGACGAGCCGCGCCGTGGCACCGGAAATATTCTAATGGGTGTTAGCGACCTGTTTATCAAGTCTGAGTATCCGCTCCGTGAGCACACTAGCAATATCCCCGCTAACGTGGGCGGCATTGTTTTTCACACTGAGCTAGGGGTGAATCCGCATGAACCGGACGGGGCGCACCGCATCGAGAACGTCATTATCTGGGATATGGCCTATGGCGTCGCTCTGTTTGGTCTTGATGACCAAGCGTGCCAGGTGCGCAACGTGCGTGTTCGTCGTACCCGTGAATTTGGTGTGTGCGTGGGTAAGCCGCTGGAGCACCCGCGCGCGAAGGTGGACGGTAAGCGTGAGACCGGTGCGGGCGACAATATCCTAGATGCGGTGGACGTGTCCGGCGCGAACATTAGCGGCGAGGGATTCGCCGGTATCGAGTGCTATACGACTAATACTACGTTTACCGCGTGCAAGTCTTGGTACAACCGCCGTAGCAGTAGCGGCGTAGAGGGTGCTAAGGGTTCCATCTGGGATACCAAGGGCACCAATGCAGAGCACCCGCACGCCCCTATCAAGAACGGCGCGGGCTTCTATGTCCACGGTGGACGCAATATTTTCACAGGATGTACGGCGCAGGAGAACGGCGGCCACGGTTTCGCCCTGGTTGGTACCGCTAATCAGGTTGTCGGTTGCCGCGCCGCGTCGAGCTCATGGTGGGATACGTCCGGTAAGGCACCCAATAGCGCAGCTGATTTTTTCGTCGCAAACTGGGCATGGGGGCTAGTCATGACTGGCAACATTGCACAGTCCGAATACGGCGAGAAGACCGGCGCGCGCTACGGCTATTTCTTCGAGTCATGGGGACATGACATTATCGCCCGTGGTAATGCCGCTATTGCACAGCCTACCGCGCTAAAGGCGGGTAGTATGGGTAAGAACGTGATTACTGAAGTCAATCAGGAAACCGTGAAGGGGGCATAAATGGCGTTGAGTTATGGCCGCGTTGTGGCTAAGTTTGCGACATTTCAGGATGGGCACACGCCCGTAGGTACCGTGGAATTTGTGCCGTCTGATTGGGTGACTGATAGCGGAATCATTCACAGCCCCGCGCCGGTTATCGGCTGGGTGCGTGAAGATGGGCAGCTCTACGGTTCCGAGAAGGCTTACGCCTCCGAGACCCCCGGCGTGAAGTTGCTTGTTTCCGACCCTAAGCACCCGGCGCGGTACACGGCAACCCCGCGCCTGTATGATCCGGTGACCGGCGCGGGTATTCCAGCCCGTGCGTTCGAGTTCGAGATTAGGGCAGGCGCTACCGGCGAAATGGTGGAAGACCTGAGCGGCGGCGTTCGCGTTATCTCATCTAATGATGGTTTGTGGACTCTTGAGGTTCCGGCGGGCGCGTCTATCGTCGCTGTCGGTGATGGTCGATACGAAGCGCGCGGCCTATCTGTCGCCGCCGGTAATGATGGTTCCTGGGTGATTGGAAAGGAAGGCTAAATCATGGCACAGGCTGAAATCCGTGGCTTGCTGGAGGACGGGCGCGCCCCGTCCACACTGAAAGCTGAAATTCAGGAGATGATTACCGCCGCCGCCGGTGGTGGTGTCACCACTGAGACAGTCGCTAAGGCTCTAGGCGTGGCTATCGTGCGCAGCACTACCCGCCCGCCCGCTACCATGCACGGCGTACCGACTATCTGGGTAAACCCCGCGCTGGAAGGTGCGCTACAGCCGGTACCCACGTTCACACTCAAGGAGAACGGCGCGATCTTGGAGATTGTTACGCCCGAACCGGCGGGTGGTGCAATGAATGGCAACCTATGAGCTGGTCACTAGGGCGGGCGTTGAAGCTGAGGTAGCTAGGCAGACGGCACGATTTGAAACCCGAGAAAAGAACTTCGGGTTTAAACCGGGCGAACATTATTATTCCCCGGTAACTTATGCCTGGCCTGACTTTTATAATGGCGCTAATTCTAAGTGGGCTAAATTCCTTGAATTTGGCAACACTTTGGGTATTGTCATTCTGAATAGGTCTAGTGGTGATTGGCTTTCTAAGCGCCCGGATGTTGATTTTGCGACGCAGGGTTCTATGGCTCTTAGCGCTGGTGCCCGGCGCGTGTCGTTCTATATTAAGACGCGACACGGCGCTATGTTCGAGGGTATGCCTGTTTCTTACAGGGATAAGATCGCGACGAATCTAAACGTTGATTTGTCGGCTATTATGCCTTTTACGGAAGATTTTATTATCGAGTCCGCACGGGCGGTTAAGAATGATTATCCTGATATTCCGGTTAATATTTTTCTTGATGAAACTAACCCGTGGATTGAAATGGATTTGCAGAATAAAATCATTGAAGCTTACGTAAGGCTTTATAATCGGCTAAAGCGTGAGCTTGGTAATGATTGTTTGATTATTATCAATCCTGGTTCTAATACTCCGGCTTCTATGATGGCAGCGTGTGATGTGGTTCTGTCCTATGAATCGAACGCGGCGAAATATCTAGACCCTGGCACTCAGTGGATTCACCCTGAGCATTACAAGGGCTTCCCGTCGTGGCGTTTCTGGCATGTTATTCACGGTGCGACCCCTGAAAATATTGATGCCGTGTTCGCCAAGGCGGATAGCCTGGGTATAGGGCATCTTTACGTTACCGACCGCACATTCAAGGTTGGCGGCGGTAGCGAGGACGAACCGGAAGAAAACCCCTACGATAAGCCGCCCTCTCAGTGGGTGGAGAACCGCGTGAAGGCTTGGATTGGTGGCACGTTGCCGTTTGAGCAGCGCCTATCGGCTTTGGAGGCAAAGATTAAGGAATTGGAGGCAAAGCATGTCTAATTTTCGTATCCCGACCCTGAACGCGGCGGGTGAGTTTACCGGCTCCGCTCTTGCGCACATTCAGAAGGTGGCGAGCGCGGCGAGCGCGGCGGGCGGCGGCGGGGGCACCGCTACCGTTCGAGATACCGGGTGGCGGCGTGTTGATTCGCCTAATCTCGCTTCTGGTTCCGTGTTTTTCCGCCGTGTCGATAACCTTGTTTCTGTTACGGTTCGCGGCGGTTCTTGGGATACGGCTACTATTAAGCCGTCGGCCTCGCGTGCATCTAACGGTAGTCCGTTCGGTGATCTGGGTTATCGTGCCCGCCTCGCGATTAACATTCTTCCTGGGTTCCGTGCGCTAACCCCTGTTATTGCGCCCGTGATGACTGATGACGGCGAGCCGGTGGGGATGCTGATTATGTCGAATCCGTCGGACGGCAACCGCCTGTCTTTCCGTGGCTTCCGTAACGGCCAGAAGCAGGATGTAGCTAACGTCTATTTGCGGTTCCCTATTCTCACGTGGATTACGTCTGAGGATTGGCCTGCCGAGCTACCGGGCGAACCGGCTTAGCCCCCGTCTAGGGTGGGTGTATCATTAAAAAGAATATTTATTCTACAGAAAGAAACACCATTGCCGCCTAATTTTTTTGACCCTATCGCGGCTAGCTTCTGGGACATGTTACAGCTGGGCATTGGCGCAGCTGTAACCACGCTAACCATTAAATTTAGTGGCTGGCAGTCCACGAAGAAAAAGGAATTAGCAGAGCGGCGGGTGAAAGACGCCGAGATTATGGCGCGACTTGATGAGCTGGCAAATCAGAGCCAAGCGGTGAAATCCGAGGTCAAGAATAGCCACGGTACAAATTTGCGCCATGATCTGGACGTGGCTATCAAGAACTCGAAAGAGGCACGCGATAATTCGACGCAGGCGCTAAAGATTGTCAAGCAGATTAGCGATTCTTTGGAGTCGCTAACCGTCGATTTTCGGGAATCCAAGCGCGAACATATCGATTTTCGTGAGCGCCATAATCAGAGCACGGAAGAGATTCATGACCTCAATAAGCGAGTGAACGCTCTATTTTCTGCACAGAACAAGAAGGAGAATAACCATGAGTAACTACGTGGACATTACCCACTGGAACGCCACGTCTTTCACGGCGGCGAACCGTACCATTGACGATATTGACACTATCGTCATTCATCACTGGGGCGTTGATGGTCAGAAGTTTGATGACGTGTGCCGCTTCTTCCAGAATGGCCCCGGCACTAGTGCCCATTATGTTGTTGAAGCTGGTAAGTGTGCGCAGCTGGTCGAGCTGAAGGATATCGCGTGGCACGCGGGCGATTGGAATGCGAACGCCCGTTCTATTGGCATTGAGTGCCGCCCTGAGATGAGTGATGCGGACTTCGAGACCCTGGCACACGTCATTGCGGATATCGAGACTTTCTACGGCAAGAGCTTCTACATTCACGGCCACAAGGATTATTTCAACACCGCGTGCCCGGGCCGCTGGTATGACCAGCTTGACCACCTGATCGAGCGCGTGAATGAGATTGAAGCTGGCATTGATAATGCACCGGCTCCGCTGTCTCATGCTGAGGTGGACGAGAAGCGCGCCGCCTGGGAAAAGCTCATGAAGGAGCTGGAGGAGGCTAAGGCCGCCGGTGTGGAAGTCGGTAAGTGCCTGGCACAGGTAAACTAAAACGTTCGTTCTATTTTTGGAGGTCTGATTATGAATGAGACTCAGCGTAAGGCAATTTATGCCTTTGTTACCGCCCTTATCCCCGTCGGTATCGTGTACGGTATCGTGACTCAGGAGCAGGCGGCGGTTATCGTGCCCGCTATCCTGGCTGGTCTGTCGTTGATTATGGCTTACGTGCATGTGCCCGCGCCGGGCGACGGTAAGCAGCAGAGCGACGCGCCGGTTTCCGGTGATAGCGAGCGCGGCGACCTGTAAGCGTGCTATAATGTCGGTGTTCCTTAAATTGTTCCAGTGATGGGATGTTGAGAGAATATCGGTGGAGTGGTCACACTGTCGGGTGTTGGCACAGAAGAAACCCCCTAGCTTCGTGGTTGGTGCTAGGGGGTTTCTTTTTGCCCGGTGCTAGGTGAAGTTTTTCCGGTTAGCCTGTACTACGAATACGCGCGGCGTGAAGCCGTCGTATGCCGCAATGTAGCGGGGGTACCGGGTGCGACACAGCATCTCTACCATATCGCCGGTAAACTTCGTGGCAATGACACGGTACCGCGCGCCGGGCTCCGTCTCATAGCTGGTTACCCATTTCGAGGCGGTGAAGCCCGGGTAGCGGGCGGCTATGTCGCCGCCGTACTCATAGCCGCGTTCTTCGAGGTCTAGCGGCATTAGTACGCCCCCCCGTCCTAGCGCCTTTTCGAGCGTGTCGAGGTCTTCGAGCAGGCCGGGCAGCTTGTAACCCTTATTGAGCTGATATCCCAAATCAAGCAATTTCACGATTACGGTTATTTGCAGGCCGTGCGGGTTGTGCTGGGTTTTGCGGATGAATCTGGCGGCGGCTTCGAGCGCGCCGGGCGTAGCGGCGGGCGCGGCCTCTAAGTGCAGCTCTAGGCACCGGCGGGCTTTGCGAATGTCTTCCGTGCCGCCTTTCTTTTTGCATCGCCATACGTATTTTATGGCCGCGCCTAGGAAATAGGGCGCTTCCATGATGAGCGGTTCGAGGGCTAACCCCTGAATCTTGCCATAGTGCGTCGGGTTGATCGGGTCGTTAGTCATTGCAGGTTTCCCTTTCGAGTTCAACTTGACCGGCGCAGGCTTAGCAGGCTTTGCCTTAGCCGTCTTAGCGGGCTTTACCGTGGCGGGTGCCAGGTACGCGGCGGTGAGTGCCTTTACGGTGCTATCTACCGCCTTACGTGCCTTGATGCGACCGGGCGCGCGTGATGCCTTGAGAAATTCCAGCGCCTCCGCATAGGTGAAGTGCCAGGCCGCGCTAGTAATCTTGATGCCCGCGTCCCCTACGGCGTTAGGATGGTAATTGAACTTTTCACCGGTGCCCGGGTGGTTCGCAAGGTACGAGTTTAGGGCTGCACCGGGTGCCTTGATGCCCGCCGCTTGGAGCAGGGCAAACGCACGGATCCAGATTACGCCGTCATCTTCGACGTAGAAAGTCACGGGCTTGTTGTTGATGGTTTCGTGGTGGAGACGGGGCATGATTAGCGTTTCCTTTCGTTGTAGATTTGGGTGAGGTGGACGTGAACGCCGGGGTTTTCGCCGTATTCTTTGGTGGCCTCGAGGCGGTGGCATCGCGCGTCATCTTCGATAATTCCGCCGCTGGTCAAGGAGTCCATGACCGCGCGGGTGAGCTTGTCAATGTCTGGCTTGACCGCGTGTATCGGGTCTAGGTTGCCTTGGAAGAGCGCGCCGCTTTTCGGTTCGGTGAATACGAATCGTAGCGAGGCTTGGAATGCTCCGACGATTAGGGGCGCTCCGACCGCCTGGCTGGTCTTGAGGTGGTGCTTACGCATCGTTTCGCGCCACGGCTTAGTTCGTGGGTTATCCTCAACGACGCGCCGGCCGTAAGTGCGTTTAGAGCCTTGTGGGGCGGGTACGCCGGGGATGAAGGTTTTGTAGTGCATCGGCCGGTTTTCCTTTCGACACTTGTACTATAAACCTAGATATGGGGCAGATGCAACACTAGACACTGTGACTGTTGCCACTCTTGAAAAGGTGGGCATATCTAGGCGGGTATGCTATAGTGGATAGTATCGAAACGAAGATGTTTTAATCTTCCTTTTGGTTTTTGGGAATAGGATTACCCGTTCAGTCTAGCGGCTGGACGGGTAATTTTTTTGCCTAAAAATAGGTGGTTACCCCCCCCTTGATTTGGTACCACTCCCAAAATAAATACTCTCTGATTTGGTAGAGGTAGGGCTGTCTAGTCTGGTAGGGGTAGGGGTTTCCGGTTTGGTACCCCTACCCCTACCAAAATAGACACCCTAAATAGAAGTATTCTAAATTGAGGTTATTTAAATAGAGGTATTCTAAATTGAAGACGCGCGCGGGGCGCGGCATGTGAGATTGCGAGCTACCCCCCCCGGTGCTATCATGAAAGAACTATTTCACAAAAACTTAAAAAGGAGTTCAGAAAATGAGCATTAACGCTATCCTCGCCGCCGGGTATGTTACCCACTCCCCGGCTGGTGAACACCTCAAGGCTTCCACTATCTCCACGCTAAAGGCACTGGCATTCTGCACCGGCAAGGCTTCCAATGCGTGCTACCCATCCATTCAGACACTCCAAGACATGACCGGACACAGTGAAAACACTATCCGCGCCGCCCTGAAAGACCTTGAAGCCCTGGGTTTCATTACCCGCGCCGCCCGCGTTGGCGCCTCCAACATTTACGCTCTCCAGATCGAGGCTATGCGCTCCGCACACCGCCGCCGCCGCTGGAGCAGCACCTATGAGGCGGGCGACCCCTACACCCCCGGTTCCAATATCACCACCACCGTAGAAGAGCTTGACGATAGCGAGCGCATGGAAGCGCTTGTAACCCCTGTAGAAGAAACCCCAGCGCCCGCGCCGGTACAGACCGAGCTAATCCCCGCCTCCCCTGTCAAGAAGACCAAGAAGCGCAGCACTACCACCACCGCCGCGCTTGATGAAGATTTCGACGAATTCTACAAGCACGCGTACCCGCGCAAAATGGAGCCGTTGAAGGCGCGCCGCGCATTCGAGAAGGCAGTGAAGAACGGCGCAGACCCGCGCGATATTATCGAAGGTGCCCGCCGGTTCGCCGCCGCTACCGCCGCTAAGGGTAAAACGTATATCCCCTACCCGGCTTCGTGGCTAAATGCGGGCGGCTGGATGAATGAGGCGGGCGACATTGCCCCGGCAGAACGCACCCCCTGGCAGGCTAAGACCGCGCGTATGGTTCAGTCGGTGCAAGCCGCCGCCGTGGTAAATAATGCGCCCGCGCTTACCGGCGTAACGCACCCCGCGCCCGCCGCTCCGCTGGCTATCGAGCCTGGCTACATCTAAGGGGGTGGCACTGTGAACAAAGCCGAATGCGCCCGCTTCTACCTGGAAGCGGCGAAAGTTGATAGCCGTCTACCGGCGCGTGAAATTGATGAATTTGACGCATGGGAAATGCTTCTAGCGGATATTCACCCTAAGTTCGCGCCTATGGTTTTTCGCGAAATCTACCGCCGCGTTCAGGTTCAGCAGCTACAGCCTGGCCATATTGTCGAGGCGTGGGAAACCGTTCGTAAGAACGTAAACACCGCTATTGCCCGGTGCCAGTCTTTCGAGAAGCGCACGCGCGAGCTGGACGTGTCAGACCGTGAAGATGCCACGAAATTTAACGAGATTGTGGAAGCGCATAACGCGGCTGTGGATTCGCTACCGGGTGAGGTAGCGGCGGCCAATGGGCTTACTCACAAGGAGCTGGTACCTGTACCGGGTGAGCGTACACCCACGCCCGCCCCGGCGTGGTTTAAATCACTATAAAAAGGTTAGGTATCGGGTGCGCCGGATATCCCCAAAGGCTTACAATATAAATGTAAGGCAAAGGAAGTCTTACAGAAACCCAAACCGAAAGGAACCGAGATGTTCAACCTCACCGCAAACCCCGCAAATGACCGCTACCTCACCGCAGACCTTGGCGGCGACACGACCAACGTAAAGCTTCTGGTA
>ERZ772956.336-NODE-336-length-37164-cov-8.935945_pt1 | contig 37164 bp, 38 predicted proteins | sample MGYA00580683_ERZ772956 | MGnify/ENA primary metagenome ERZ772956 (study PRJEB29015, sample SAMEA2738077) | human oral metagenome | biome: human oral; feature: human-associated habitat; material: saliva | place: China | collected 2212 ... | reverse complement strand
AAGCCGGCGATTTGGTCAAATTCGCAGCCGAACAAGTCGGCGGCAAAGGCGGCGGAAGACCGGATTTGGCGCAGGCCGGTGGAACAGATGCTGCGAAACTGCTTGAAATGCTGGGAAGCGTGGAGGGTTGGGTTAGTAGCAACCTGGCTTAACAAAATAAAGGCTACCTAGAAATTTCAGGTAGCCTAATTCCTAATTTACTTTTTGGAGAGAGATTGCGATGAAGGAAAAAAAATTCTATTTTTCGAGACCAGATATGAACATAGCATGGTGGATAGGTAAATTTTCAAAAAGTATACTGGAAGACTATGCTTTGGAGGAGAAAATTATTGAAGGAAAAGTCGATTCTTCTAAACATAAATTAACCTTTATTTCAATAAAGAGATTGAATTTTTATATTGGGAAAAACAATTCTGGGAAAAGTAGATTTTTAAGAGGCTTATTTGCAGCAGATATGCTTGCTTGGTCATATAATAATGGCAGTGATATTAATTTTTTAGGTAACAAGGAAGGATATCCTATAATGCCTAAAAAAGGAGAAACCGCAGGGGAAATTTTAAATAGTATTTACATCCCTGTATTGAGAGGATTAAGACCATTACCATCCAATGAAGAGAAAAATGTATATCTCAAAAGAACTATAACCGATTATTTTCAAAATAAAATTACATCTGATAATGTGACTATTGATCCTGGTAACCCCAATATTTTTCGTCAGACTATAAAAACTGAACATGATAATAAAACAGTAATTATTAAAAAAACTATTTATACTGGAGAGAATTTTTTAGAGGATATTGAAGAATTTAAACAAAAAAAAGATAGTAGAGATTTTTTATCTGAATGGCAAAAGATTCTAAATAAGTATTTTTTTTCTAATGTTTCCGAAATTTCTATTGAAATTGAGAAGGAAACTGATGTTATTTCTCTTAAAATTGGAAATGTGGAAAGATCTATATATGATTTAGGAGATGGATTACAGCAAATTATCATCCTAACTTATCAAGCTATAAAAAATAAAGATAAATCATTATTATTCTTTATTGAAGAACCTGAATTATACCTACACCCTGGGATGCTTAGGCAATTAATAGAGTTTTATTTGAATGAGACTAAGCATTATTATTTTTTTACAACACATTCTAATCATTTATTAGACATGATTGTTGAATCTGATGATGTAATTATTAAGAAATTTATTAAGCAGGATAATAATAATAAACCTTTTAAAATTTGTTCTTGTGGACAAGATAAAGAATTACTTAAGTTGTTAGGTGTCCGACCATCATCAGTATATTTAGCTAATTGTACTATTTGGGTAGAAGGTATTACAGATAGGCTTTATATATTAAAATATATGGAAAAATATTTACAAAAATTAAGCGATTCAGATAAGAAAAAATATGAAAAATATTCGAAATTTATACCAAATTATCACTATTCATTCGTAGAATACTCAGGAAATAATATAACACACTGGAATTTTGATGATGATGAAATCAGCTTGTTTGAAGATAAAGGCATGAGTGCAAAGCAGGTAATGGGGACTATGTTTGTAGTTTCGGATGGGGATATTGAAAATAAAAAGGATAGATTGGATTATCTTAAAAATTCGTTAAAAGAGAATTTTTTTGTTCTGGAAGGGTATAAGGAAATTGAAAATACCTTGCCTTCGAAAAGTATAAAAGAGGTAGCTAGAAAAAGATTTGATAACATGAGGGATAAGGAAAACAAAAAGTTATTCAATATAGAAAAGTTAAACAAAATTGATGATGGATTTTTTAAAGATTCAAAATATGGAATTGGAAAATTATTGGATGATAAATTACGGAAAGGTAAAGGAAATGAAACTCTTTTTTCTGATGGAACTGAAGCTGGGACATTAAAAAGAAAATTAGATTTTTGTCATAATATAATTGATTCTCTTGATAAAACATCTGATTGGGATCTTACTGACGAAATAAAGAACCTTTGTGAAAAAATTTTTGAGCATATTGAAAATTGCAACAACACTCCACAAGAGATGGATAGACTATAACTGAACAGAACCTCTATTAAAACTATAATATCGGTCGTCTGAAAAATAATTTTCAGACGACCTTTCTCTATCAAAAGCAGCCTGCACTTTCAAAAATCGAAGTGCAGGCTGCTTTTGATAATAATTAGAAAAAAACGTGCAATATTTTTATACTATACATCATCTAGCAGGCCGTACCTGCTCCTCTGCCCACTTGTTGACTGAACGAACAGGAATAACATGCAGAACCCCCCTTCAGAAAAACCGACAGCCGGTTATTCGCATCCGTGGCAATATTTTCTGCTGGTGTACGCTTTGAGCGCGCCGTTTTGGCTGCTGTCTTTGTTTCTCAAACACAGTCCTCTGCCTGATAATCTGCCGCTGACCGACATCGGCGCGGCACTCACCCCGACGGTTGCCGCTGCGTTGCTGCGTTACCGTGAGGGCGGAATGGCGGCGGTGCGTGGACTGTTTGGCCGTGTGTTTGATTACGGGCGGATAAAGCATTCTGCCTATTTTTGGACGGCAATACTGATTTTCCCCCTGCTTTATCTGCTGACTTATGCTGCGATACGTCAAACAGGACAAACCATACCCGCCTTTTCCGTATCGTTTGCGCCGCTTGCCGGTGCGTTCGTCATGTTCTTTATCGCAGCAGTTGCCGAAGAATTGGGCTATGCCGCCTACGCTACGGAAAGTCTGCAACGCCGTTTTACCCCACTCATTACGGCGCTGATTATCGGGGTGCCGTGGGCATTGTGGCATTTGCCGTCCATGATTGCCGTGGGGCAATCTGCCGAACTGATCGCATGGGGGCTGGCAGGGACGGTTGCCGTGAGGATTATCTATGTATGGCTGTATAACGGCAGCGGCGACTCGGTATTTGTATTGATTGCGTGCCACACGGTTGCTAATACCGCGCGCACAGGCTTTCCGGGCGGACGGGCAGTATATGAAAACGGCAACGGCATGATTCCATACGGAATTATTATCATTGCGGCGGTAATTGTGATGGTTTTTTGGCGTAAGGCAATGTGTTCTCCATATGATAGAAGTAAGTTATATTCGTAAGTTCAGCAACCTGTCCGTTGTTTTCAGGTAGCCTGTACAAGCCGTTGCCCTAAAAGTGCGGTTAAGCTTTAAGTAGCAAGTTGTAGTCTTTATCCGTTTGCTCAGTGGTGGAGATTTGCCAGCCGGAGTTGTTGGGAAAACGGGATAGGAATATGAGGTATGTAGTGGGATTTCATGTAATAAATATTTAAGGAAGTTGACAAATGATTTGAGATAGCTTATTATGGACTCTTATGAATCTTCCAATAAGAGAAATACGATATGGCTAATAGAAACAAACATGGCTGGGAAATTTATCTAAAAAAGAAAGGTGATGATAAACTTTCATTTCGTGTCAAGGGTTTAAGACAGATTATTCGCTTTCCAGTGGTTTTAATCCTGATGTTTGTCTGTTGGGGTAGTCTATTGGGTATATTAACATTTTCGTATGCTTTTTTGAATCCAAAAGATATGTTAATGATTAAATTTAGTATTTTCCTTTTTTGAGGAGGTGGTATCTAGGAATATCATTTTATGAATTCAGATATTTTATATCTGTGTGTTGAAACCTTAATTATTTCTTATTTGATTTTAGTGGTACTGCCTATTTTTGGGGGCGGTACTTACTTTTATTTGGTCTATGTGGTAAGAGTGGGTCAGGTTGGCTCGTAGACATAATCCAACAAAATGCCAAAATGCTTAACCAAGGTTGTTTGAAAATCTATAATTAGAAAAGTTAAGCTATTGTGTTGGGTTAAAGCGCCCCACCTAACTCAACCTACCTGCTGTTTTCAGGTAGCCCAACCGCCATCAAAACTGCGGTCAAAACCCAAGGAGTTTCCCATGCGCAAACTGCAAAACACGCTCTACATCACCACTCAAGGCAAGTTATCTGCATAAGGAGCGGGAGACGCTGGTGATGGAGTAGGAGCGTAAGAAGGTGGCGCAGTTGTTGGTACATTCCATCGGGCATATTTTTGTTTTGGTAATGTGTTGGTGTCGCCGTTTTTGTTGGGGTTTTGCGGTGAAAATAATGTATTAACCATTAGTTATATTTCATTTAAGGAGAAAGATGATGAGTTTGCTACAAGCATATTCTTTAGATTTAGGTAAAAAAATTAATGCGAAAGAAGCGGATATCGCTTATCAGAAAGGTTTGATTGGCAGTCAAAAAAACTTTCAATGTCCTCATCAGGAGTGTGGTATTGCAGTTACTTGTGCAAATTTAGAACGACCTAAATACAAAAGAAAGGTGGAACCTTATTTTAAATCGATTGAAAATCATAAATTTGGTTGTCCTTTTGCAGAGGAGGAAAGGTGCATTAAGTTGCTGGAAATTGATAAAAATGGGTATTATGAAAATGTTACTTCAGTTGAGATTTTGGTAAATCTGGCAGAGCCTACACCTAAAAAACAAAATAGCGATAATGCTTCTGAGATTAAAGAAATCAGTGTTTTACGAACCTGCCAACTTTCAGATTCAAAAAAAGATAAAGTATCAACTAATCAAACTAAAACTTTATCTGTATTGGTTTCATCTTTCTTAAATAATGAAAACTTTTCAATAACATTACCAAGACCATATCAAGAGAGAATATTATTGAGAGAAACATTTATTAAAGTTGATGGTCAGGATTTGTCAAGCCTCGAACAAAATTGTTGGAGAGTTTATTATGGAAAAGCGTGGATAAATAAACTATCAAGTGGTGATTATCAAATTAAATTTGATTCGCAATTAAATGATCTTTCTTTTGAAGAGAGTGGTGTTAGACCTTCGTTTTTTATTTCAAAATCTATGATTGATGATTCGCCATATGAGAAATTTAAAAAAGAGAAAATGGATGAATTAATATTTCAGAAAAAACCTAAACGAGTTTTTATTCTTTCAGATGTTCCTTCTTTAAATCATACAAAGAAATATATTAATTTTATGCTTGAAGGTCTATCATATTTAGAGATTTTGGATACATAAAATAAGGAGTTTTCCCATGCGCAAACTGCAAAACACCCTCTACATCACCACCCAAGGCAGCTATCTGCATAAAGAGCGGGAAACACTGGTGGTGGAGCAGGAGCGTAAGAAGGTAGCGCAGTTGCCGGTGCATTCCATCGGGCATATTTTCTGTTTTGGCAATGTGTTGGTGTCGCCGTTTTTGCTAGGGTTTTGCGGCGAAAATAATGTGAATTTGGCATTTTTTACTGAAAACGGGCGTTTTCTAGGGCGGCTTCAGGGACGGCAGAGCGGTAATGTGCTACTGCGTCGGGCGCAGTATCGGGTGTCGGAGCAAAATCCCGTGCCGATTGCGCGCAATATCATTGCGGCGAAGATTCAGGCGAGTAAGCGGGTGCTTCAGCGGCAGATTCGCAATTACGGCGAGAATGCGGCGATTCAAAGTGCGGTCGATGCTTTGAATATCTCGCTGCGGCAGTTGAAGGGCGCGACGGAGCTGGACGTGGTGCGCGGCATTGAAGGCGATGCGGCGGCGCGTTATTTCGGCGTGTTCGGGCAGCTTTTAAGCGAGAAAAGCGGTTTTACTTTTGACGGACGTAATCGCCGTCCGCCCAGAGACGGGGTGAATGCGCTACTGTCGTTTGTGTACAGTATTCTGGGCAAGGACATTAGCGGTGCGCTGCAAGGCGTGGGGCTGGATCCTCAGGTGGGCTTTCTGCACGCCGACCGTCCGGGGCGAGACAGTTTGGCGCAGGATATTTTGGAAGAATTCCGCGCATGGTGGGCGGACAGGTTGGTGTTGTCGCTGATTAACCGAGGACAAATCAAACCGCAGGATTTCGTTGCCGAGGCAAGCGGCGCGGTGAGCCTGAAAGCCGATGCGCGTAAGCTGTTGTTCCAAGCTTTGCAGGCGAAAAAGCAGGAGAAAATCGTCCATCCGTTTTTGGGCGAGGAAGTGGAAATCGGCTTGCTGCCGTATATTCAGGCCATGCTGTTGGCGCGGCATTTGCGCGGAGATTTGGTGGAATATCCGCCGTTTTTGATGAGATAGGTTTGCAGGTCGTCTGAAAACGGGTTGGATGCTTTCAGACGGCCTCTAAAGCAGCCTGCACATGGGAATATAAAATGCTGATGCTGATTACTTACGATATTTCGCTGGAAGACGCGGAAGGACAGGCAAGGCTGCGGCGCGTGGCGAAATTGTGTCTGGACTACGGCGTGCGCGTGCAGTATTCGGTGTTCGAATGCGACATCGCGCCCGACCAGTGGGTTGTTTTAAAAGACAAACTTTTGAAAACCTACAACCCCGAAACCGACAGCCTGCGCTTTTATCATTTAGGCAGCAAATGGCGGCGCAAAGTGGAACACCACGGCGCGAAACCGGCGGTGGATGTGTTTAAAGATGTGTTAATTGTATAAAAAAGCAGACCATAAGGTCTGCCTTGATGTTCTATCTTTTTATTTTTTTCGAGCAGGACCAAGCAGCATACCCATTTGGCGACCCTCTACTTTAGGCGCCTGTTCCACAGTTGCTACATTGGCAGTATCTGTAATGATGCGCTCTAATTGCGTCTTACCAATATCTTGGTGTGCCATTTCGCGACCACGAAAACGGATAGAAACCTTTACCTTATCCTTATCTTCTAAAAATTCCATGATTTTACGAAGTTTTACTTGATAGTCTGCTTCTTCAGTGCCGGGACGTAGTTTAATTTCTTTAACTTGCGTTTGTTTTTGGTTTTTTTTGGCTTCTTTGGCTTTTTGCTTTTGGTCGTACAAATAGCGTTTATAGTCCATAATTTTACAAACAGGCGGTTTAGCATCAGGAACAATTTCCACTAAATCAAGCCCTTCATCACTGGCGGTTTTTAAGGCGGTTTTTAAATCAACCACACCCAGTTGTTCGCCATCTTCTTTGACTAAACGCACTTCTTTGGCGCGAATGTCTTCGTTAATATTTAAACGGTTTGACGGTTTAATAAGTCTTACTCCCTAAAAAATGTTGTAAACGTCATTTTACTTGTTTCTGTGATGAGTTACAAGAGAGAAATGTCAAATAATTCTCCATAATGCATTGCTTTTTTAATAATGCTGTTTTTGGTGTTAGTATTTTATCATTTCTAATTTGCAGGCGTGAATTATAAGAATAATTTTTTTAATCTCAGATAATCTGTAAATTACAGTATTGAGCATAAATGCACTATTTGATAATTTGTTTTTAAATTGACTATTAAAAACGTTATTTTAATGAGTCGTATAAATAACAATAATTTTATTATTAATAAAAAACTGATTTAAAACAACTGGTTGTATTTTTAAGAGTTTTTAAGTGCGTAACCCATCAGTGTGTTAAAATAACAACTTTATTAATTTATTGGATTGTTTATGGATTGGTCAAAAGAGCTGATAGAGTCAGCGATTTGGATAAGCAAAAGTTTGGGTATTACAGCGGTGATTTTCACGCTAGCAATGTGGCTTTTGATTCGTTTTACGCATTGGGGGCGACAATTTTGGGCGATGGCAAAGGGCTATTTAACGCCAAAACACAGCATTAAACCAATTTTATTTTTTACATTTATTGTTACTTTGACGCTTCTGGAAGTACGAATTAGTTTAATTCACTCTAATTGGTACAATACCATGTACAGTTCCTTGCAAGATTTAAATCAACCAGTTTTTTGGCAGCAGATGGTGGTGTTTTGTTTTATTGCTGCAGCTGCGGTTTCAAATGCATTATTAACTTATTATGCTGAACAACGATTTTGTATTAACTGGATTGAAAAGCTTAATAAAGAGCTTTTGGATAAATACATGGCAAATCAGGCTTATTATCGCACCCAGCAGATTTTTGGTGAGCTTGATAACCCCGACCAACGCATTCAGCAAGATGTGCAAGCCTATGTCAAGCATTCTCTATCTTTGGCAACAGGGGTCATCTCAGCGGTCAGCTCCATTATCTCTTACACCATTTTGTTGTGGGGTCTGGCAGGACCAATGAAGGTTTTGGATGTAGAAATTCCTCATATGATGGTATTTTTAGTGTTTGGTTATGTGATTATTGCTACAGTGATTGCGTTTTGGCTAGGTCGTCCATTGATTGATTTAAATTTTGCGAATGAACGGCTAAATGCTAATTATCGTTATTCTTTAATTCGCGTCAAAGAATACGCAGAAAATATCGCCTTTTATGCAGGTGAAAAAGTAGAAAAATCATTATTATATCGCCAGTTTAATCGGGTGATTGATAATATGTGGTCAATTGTTTTTCGTACTTTAAAGTTTTCAGGATTTAACCTAATTATTACTCAAATTTCGGTGGTTTTTCCATTATTAATTCAGGTGGGACGGTATTTTGCAGAGCAAATCAAATTGGGTGATTTGATGCAGACGATGCAAGTTTTTGGTCGTTTGCATGAAAATTTATCCTATTTTCGCAATGTGTATGATACGTTTGCAGAATATAAAGCGACCTTAGACCGTTTGACCAGTTTCGAAAAAGCCACTGGCGCCATCAGTGAAAACAAAACAATTATTCATCATCATGACACTGATGTAATTTTTAAAGATTTAACCATTAAAACACCGCTTGATACCACACTGATAGAAAAGCTGAATTTAAGCCTACCTAAAGGCTCAAGTTTGCTGATTCAAGGAAAATCTGGCTCAGGTAAAACCACGCTTTTGCGAACAGTAGCAGGTCTTTGGATTTACTCAGAAGGTGTGGTCATGCGTCCAACCAATGCTTTATTTTTATCGCAAAAACCCTATCTACCACAAGGTCGACTGATTGATGCTATCTATTACCCAAACATTGCTCCAGATGCACATGATGAGACAGTTTTACAAACGTTATTACAAAAAGTTCAACTTGGGCATTTAGTGGATAAACTTACTCAGACTTGTGATTGGACGCACGTTTTGTCGCTTGGAGAACAGCAGCGTTTAGCATTTGCAAGACTTTTATTACTAAAACCTGATGTAGCATTTTTGGACGAGGCATCCGCCAGTATGGATGAAGGGCTTGAAGATGCAATGTATCGTTTATTAAAAGAATCTTTGCCAAACACTACCATTATTAGTGTTGGACATCGAAGTACATTACAAAAATACCATCAGCAAACCTTGCAAATCCACGAAAATAAAAATTGGAATGTGATTTATTAATGCGCTGTTAAATATAGGGTTTACACTGATTTTGTTTGAATTTTGTTTTAGTTAAATTCTAAACACAGTAAGATAACGCAGTGGTATAATGATTTAATATTAGATTTATTAGATGGCTATTTTTACACAAGATTGGAGTTTTATTATGAATATTACCGTTGTTAATCATCCTTTGGTGCGTCATAAATTATCTTTGATGCGTGAAAAAGATTGCAGCACTTATAAGTTTCGTACACTTACCAAAGAATTGGGTAGATTGATGGCGTATGAAGCTAGTCGTGATTTTGATATTGAAACTTTCCAGATGGATGGTTGGTGTGGTGTGATCAACGGTGAGCAAATTAAAGGTAAGACCGTAACACTGGTACCAATTTTGCGTGCAGGGCTAGGAATGCTAGATGGTGTTTTGGATTTGTTACCCACTGCTAAAATTTCTGTAGTTGGATTGCAGCGTGATGAAACCACACTTGAGCCCGTACCATTTTTTGAAAAATTTGTCAATGATATTAACAAACGGCCTGCCTTGATTTTAGACCCGATGCTGGCTACAGGTGGCAGTATGGTTGCTACCATTGATATGCTTAAAAAACACGGCTGTACTAACATTAAAGCTTTGGTTTTAGTTGCAGCACCAGAAGGTGTAAAACTGGTGAATGAAGCCCATCCTGATGTAAAAATTTATACGGCTGCATTGGATAGTCATCTAAATGAAAATGGTTACATTATTCCAGGTTTAGGCGATGCAGGTGATAAAATCTTTGGCACAAAACAACTATAAAGCAAGTCAGAAACAAAACGCCTGAGCTGATTCGGGCGTTTTTGCTGGGTAATTTATTAATTTTGAGGCTGATTTGCTTGGGGTGCTGGAGGCTGTCCATCTTGTTCAACTTCAGTTTTTTTGTCTGCTGATATTGGCGGTTCTGTTTGCATTTCCACAGGTTCAGCACTCATCACCCCAGTAGGTTCAGCAGGTTCTGCTGACATAGGCACTTCTACTTCAGTTGCTGCAGGAGCAGGTTGTGGCGGCTCAGGTTCTTTTTTACCACAAGCGCTTAACATAAATAAACTACCAATAATTAGTGAACTTGCAATTAAAAGTTTCATGAAAGTTTCCTTTTTACTTAAAAACCCATTGGGTAAAATAAAAATCTATTAATACATTAAACCAGTTTGCCATGACATTGTTTGTATTTTAATCCAGAACCACAAGGACAGGGGGCATTACGGCTAATATTGCTCGGAATTTCCACATCCTCTGACAATGCCTCTGGTAAAATATCCGCTGATTTTTGGGTATTGGCTGTGTTGCCTAAATTTAGGGTAATGTGCTGTACAGCAGCTGCGGTTTTGGGTTGTTCTAAATTTTGATTATCGTCATCACTGCCTGAATGTTCAAAACGCATGCGAATTTGTTCGGCTTCCAAACGACGAGCCTCTTCCATTTGTGCAATTTCTTCAGCGGTTGGAATGTGAACTCGCGCTAAATCTTGCACCACGTCTGATTTAATAGCCCCAAGCATGGAACGAAACAGTTCAAACGACTCTCGCTTATACTCTTGTTCTGGATTTTTTTGGGCATAACCGCGTAGATGGATGCCTTTACGCAAATGATCCATTTGAGTTAAATGTTCTTTCCAATGACGGTCAAGATTGCGCAGCATAAAGTCGCGCTCTAAACGCATGGCATTTTCTTCACCCATTTGGGCGCGTTTTTCTTCATAATGAGCGATGGCGGTATCAATGATTTTTTTGCGCAATCCTTCTTCATCCAAGCGTCTGTCAGCATCAAGCCAGTCGTTGATTGGCATATAGTAGCGAAATGCTTCTTCAATCTCATCTTCCAAACCATCGATATTCCATTGGTCATCGACCGAGCCGGGCGGTACAAATTGATTGATTAGCGCGGTATAAACCTCATGGTGCATTGCCTTGATGTCATCAACCAAATTCGCTTGACCGAGCAAATCATCACGCTGTGAATAAATTACTTTACGTTGTTCGTTGGCAACATCATCATATTTTAATAGGCTTTTACGGGCATCAAAATCGCGAGCTTCTACCTTGCTTTGGGCGTTTTCAATTGAACGAGATACCATTTTGTGTTCAATGGCTTCATCATCTTTTAAGCCCATTGCTTTCATCATATTAACGACACGGTCGCCTGCAAAAATCCGCATCAAATCGTCTTCTAATGATAGGAAAAAGCGAGAGTATCCAGGGTCGCCTTGTCGCCCTGCGCGTCCACGTAATTGGTTGTCAATACGGCGCGATTCATGACGCTCTGAACCAATGATGTGTAGCCCGCCTGCTTTTTTGACTTGTTCATTTTTGATTTGCCAATCTGCTTCTAAAGCTTGACGTTCTTCAGCTGATAGTTCATTCAGGTTTTCAATGCTTGCCTGCCAATTGCCTCCCAAGATAATATCAGTCCCACGTCCTGCCATGTTGGTGGCGATAGTAACGGTTGCAGGTCTGCCTGCTTGAGCGATGATTTCAGCTTCTCGCTCGTGTTGTTTGGCGTTTAAAACGTTATGAGCAATGCCTTCTTGGTCTAATAAAAATGACAATTCTTCAGAAGCTTCAATGGTCGCTGTTCCTACTAAAACCGGCGCGCCTTTGGCGGTAATTTCACGAATTTCACGAATGATGCCTTTATATTTACCCAATTTGGTTAAAAAGATTTGGTCGTTTAAATCCAAACGAGCAATTGGTCTGTGCGTTGGAATGATGACAACATCAAGATTGTATGTGGATTTAAATTCCACCGCTTCAGTGTCAGCTGTGCCCGTCATGCCTGACAATTTGTCATATAAACGGAAATAATTTTGAAACGTGGTGGTTGCCATAGTTTGGTTTTCGGCTTGAATCTCAACCTTTTCTTTGGCTTCTACTGCTTGGTGCAATCCATCGCTCCAGCGACGACCTGGCATGGTTCGACCAGTGTTTTCATCCACGATAACCACTTCGCCTTCATCATCTACAATATAATGGATGTTTTTGATAAAAAGATGATGGGCTCTGATTGCTGCCTGAACGTGAGCAAGTAAGGGCAGGCGTGCAGGCGAATATAGACTTTCGTTTTCTCCAAGTTCACCAACTTCTATTAAAAATTTTTCAATCTTTTCATAGCCTTTTTCACTGATTTCAATGGCACGGTTTTTTTCATCAATCCAAAAGTCGCCTTCTTTGTTTTCTTTGTTTAATTCTTCATCTTTAGAACGTACCAGTCGTGGAATGATGGTGTCAATGAGTGTGTATAAATGGGCTGAGTCCTCAGTTGCTCCAGAGATGATGAGTGGCGTACGCGCTTCATCAATCAAGATACTGTCAATTTCATCAATAATACAGTAATTAAGCGGACGCTGTTTTTTCTCATCCATACTAAATACCATATTATCTCTTAGATAATCAAAGCCGTATTCATTATTTGTACCATAGGTAATATCGGCTCGATAAGCATCAAATTTTTCATATCCTGGCTGTTGACTATAAATTACTCCAACAGTCAGTCCTAAAAAATCAAATAAAGAACGGTTTAATTCAGCATCACGAGTTGCCAGATAATCATTGACTGTAACCACATGAACGCCTTTGCCACTCAAAGCATTCAGATAAATGGCAAGCGTTGCCATCAAAGTTTTGCCTTCCCCTGTTTTCATCTCAGCGATTTTGCCTTCATGTAGGGTAATTCCACCAATTAATTGCACATCATAATGACGCATGCCATTAACGCGCTTGGAGGCTTCACGACATACCGCAAAGGCTTCTGGTAAGATTTTATCCAAACTCTCACCTGCTTGATAACGTTCTTTAAAACTTTGGGTTTTTTGGCGTAATTCTTCATCTGACAAAGCAGAAATGCTAGGTTCGTAAGCGTTGATTTTTTCAACGATTTTTCTCATGCGTTTTAATTCACGCTCATTTTTTGTGCCAATAACACTGCTGATGATTTTTGTTAGCATAACTTTTTTACCAAATAATTTTTTTTACCAAATAATTTTTACAAATTTATTGTTTATAAAATATAAATCTTAAACAACACAATCAATGTGCTACCTGATATCTTTTAGATAATCTGTGAGAAAGATAAAGCACCTTCATCTATTGTCATAAATAAAGGCGAATCTTCATCACCTTTATTTTGTGTTGTCTTTATATAATTGCCAATTTATCAAAATCAAGTAAATTTGTCATAAAGACAGATGTTTATCAAAGCGACCCAAACACCTTATCTGCCGCTAAAAGCGTTTCATCAATATCATCATCACTGTGAGCAATTGACATAAATGCTGCTTCAAAAGCAGATGGTGCTAGATAAATACCTTGTTCTAACATGCCATGAAAAAATTTGGCGTATTTTTGGCTGTTAGATAAACTTACTTCAGTAAAGTTTTTTGGAGCAGTTTTAGCAAAATGCAGTCCAAACATACCACCAACATGACAGGTTGCAAAATCCACACCATGTTTATTCGCCAAATTTTGTAATCCTGTTGTTAATTTGGTGGTTTTTTGTGTTAATTTTTCATAAAAATCAGATTTGATAAGTTCTTCAAACATGACTTTGCCAGCTCGCATTGCCAAAGGGTTTCCAGATAATGTGCCTGCCTGATATACGCCACCTAACGGGGCAATGTGTTCCATAATTTCACGTTTGCCACCAAATGCCCCAACAGGAAGACCTGCGCCAATGATTTTACCAAAGGTTGTTAAGTCGGGCGTGATGTTAAAATGTGCTTGAGCCCCCTTTAAACCCACGCGAAAACCTGTCATTACTTCATCAAAAATCAGCACTGTTTGGTATTCATCACAAAGGGTGCGCAAAGTTTGATGAAATGCTTGGCTTGGAATGACCATGTTCATATTGCCAGCGATGGGTTCAACAATAACACAGGCAAGCTCTTCACCAAACTTTGCAAAACAGGTTTTTAATGCGTCAATATCATTATAGGGTAAAGTTATGGTGTGCTTGGCAAAATCCGCAGGTACGCCTTTTGATGTTGGTTCGCCAATGTCAAGCATACCAGAACCTGCCTTAACCAAAAGACTGTCTGAATGACCGTGATAACAGCCCTCAAACTTAACTATTTTATCACGTCCTGTATAACCACGAGCTAAGCGAATGGCACTCATGGTCGCCTCAGTACCAGAACTTACCATGCGAATCGAATCAATGCTAGACACAATCTCACAAATCAAATCTGCCATTGTGGTTTCAAAGGGTGTTGGCGCCCCAAAGGACAAGCCATCATCAGCCGCTTTTTTGACCGCATCAATAACTTTGTTATGAGCGTGCCCCAAAATCATTGGACCCCATGACCCCACATAATCAATATATGCTCGACCGTTTGTATCGTACATTTTTGAGCCTTTGGCACGGCTGATAAAAATAGGCGTTCCGCCAACACCTGCAAAAGCACGTACGGGGGAATTGACACCGCCAGGAATATGGCGTTTGGCACTGGTAAATAATTCTTCATTGGTGGTCATGATGGTTGTCTTTTATGTTGTGATGAATTGGCTATTTTAGCATTTTTTGCCAATCATTGCTTGGCTTGTTTATTATTCTATTTTTGGCAAATTGGCTTCTAAGATTTAACATGATGCGTTTACAAAAATCTACAGTACCGTCCCGGCATCATCATGATTTTATGTTATTATTTTTTCTTGTAGCATTTATCCTAACAAATAAGCAGTTTGTCTTAAAAATCTTCAATCGATTTATTTTCTTATAAATTTGGCATAAATCTTGCTCCTGATTTTTTAGACTGATTGTAAGATGTTCTGCCCACCAAAAACAACTCAATCAATTCTGTTAGGCAAAGTCCTATATTTGACTAACTTGCTTATTGTTTAATAAGTTTTTACAACACTAATCATAAGGTGAATTTATGCGTACCGATATGTTCCAACAAATCTTGGAAGATTTAAATAGCTCATCAGCAGACGTAGAAGCGTCAGCCCTGATTTCTACAGATGGTTTGATGATTGCATCAGCCTTGCCATCAGGGATTGACGAAGACCGTGTGGGTGCGATGAGTGCCGCTCTACTTTCTTTGGGTGACCGTGCTGGTAGCGAACTTGGTCGTGGTAGTACAGACCGCGTTTTGGTTCAAGGCGAAAAAGGCTACGTTATTATGACTTCAGCTGGCTCTGAGGCAGTATTGACAGTACTTGCCAAATCCAATGCTAAACTGGGTTTGATTTTCTTGGATATCAAACGTGCATCAGAAGCTCTATCAAAACTTCTTTAATTGATAATGCTCAAAAACACAAAGTTGGTCATTTAAGATTTTGTGTTTTTGACACATAAAATAGCAAAATATAGGAATGATTGTCATGACACAATTACCCGATATGCAAAGACCTGCTGGCGATTGCACAGAACACACATTAACTTTTTACGATGGTACTACTCGTACTGTTTATGATACTGGGGTTGAACACCCTTACCCAGATGGAAAATTGATTGTTTCAAGCACTGATTTAAACGGTATTTTAACACATGCCAATGATGCTTTTGTGGAAATTAGCGGTTATGAAAAAGATGAGCTAATTGGTATGCCGCATCATATCTTACGCCATCCTGACATGCCTGCTGAAGCGTTTAAAGATTTATGGGAAACCGTTAAAGCTGGCAAAAAATGGCATGGTTATGTAAAAAATCTATGCAAGGATGGCGGACATTATTGGGTGTATGCAACGGTTGTACCTAATGTACGTCGTGGTGAAGTAGTAGGCTATACTTCTGTACGTCGTAAACCATCGCGTACAAAAATTGAAGCTGCCAGTCAGCAATATGCCGCCCTAAAAGGAAACTAAATTATGTCTCATCGTTTTGTGATTGCCCCTGATTTTCCGCCAAATCTTTTTAGTGGTTGGTATACTTTAAATACCTTGCTACAAAAACGCTCAAATTTGGCCGTGCATTTAGAAACTCCAGCATCGTCTTCTGAGCAGTCTTTGATGATTGCTAAAGGTGATATTGATTTGGTTTATGCCAACCCTTTTGATGCTGCTGAATTGATTCGTGAAAAAGGCTATAAAGCAATTGCTCGTCCTGTTGGCAAATCAGATGAAATGGTTATTGTATCTTCTGCTAAAGGCGATATTAAACAATTGTCTGACCTAAAGCCTGGTGCAAAAATTGCTATGGCTGATAACCGCGATGTAAAATTGATTGGTTTACGTTTGCTTGAAGCTGTTGATTTGACTGAAAACGACGTAACCTTTGAAATTACTGAAACCTATCAAGCTGCTGCTAAACAAGTTGCTCAAGGCAATGTTGATGCTGCATTTTTTATCGCTGAAATTTTCCATTCTTTGTCTAACTTAACTCGCATGCAATTAAATGTGTTAATCGAAAGTGATTTGGCGGATATTACCCATGTACTTTTGGTTAAAGATAGTTTTGGTGAGGCTGATGTAGTTCGTGATGTCTTATTAAACCTAAAAAATGATGCTGATGGTCAAGCAGTTTTGGCAGAACTTGGCATGCCTAATGGTTTTGAAGCGGTTAGTGAAGAAGAAGCTGAATTTATGATTGATTTGATGGATACATTATTAAGCTAATGGTTAGCGGTTAAAGGATTTATTAAAACGCCAAAAAGTGCAAACTGGCAATCCGCCAACTGATAACTTATTGATTAGACTTGAATTTATCATGAATTCATTTTAAAATAGCCTGTTTAAATAAATAAAATGGCATATTTGGCATTGGGTAAGTTTGCCCAATGCTTTTTATGCACCCATAAAAACCTGTTTTATGTTAACACCTGTTTTTACTGCATTTATTACACTGCATTTTTGCTGTATTTTATGAAACCGATTATTAACTTTTTTTAAAATAATATAAAAATATAAAAAAATGATTACTGTTTAAAGGTGGCATATGAGTGAATTACAAAGAACTTCGGCGGCTGTACGCGAACAATATCGCCGCATGTCTCGACGAATTATCGTCGCCCCAAATTTAGCTGCCTATCACAAAGAACGCATTCGCACAGCCTTAAATTTTTTTGAAAATGAACCTTTACAAGGCGCTTTGGCGGATTATTTTTATGGTTGTTGGTATGATGTGCCTTTTTTGGGTAAAGAGATTTTAGATGAAGCCAAAGAACGCTTGCCTGCGACAATTTATCAAGCCTTCTTAAACTGTGTGCATAAAAAATCTTATATCTGGTCAATCAGTCATTTGGCTACTCGTTGGAGTGTTTTGGTTACACCATCCATGGACGTACCAGCTCACAAACTGCGTACTAGCAGTGATAATGCTTGGTATGTTGCTGATAACATCATCATTACATTATTAAAAGCGCGTAATGATAAAAATCAAGCTCTAGAACAAATGGAAAATGACTTTTTGGAGCATTGCGTTGCTTGTGCTGACCGTATGGCATTTATGATGGTTTGGTTTCGCTTAAATAAGGAAAATTGGGTATTTGATGATCGATGGATGGCCTGTCGCAATACTTTAGAAACCTTATAAATCAATAGAGATAGAGTTTTGCAATTTATGTATTGAATACATTGTTAAACTTGTTATTTTTAAAACTGTCGTCTTAAAAATTACTAATTTTGATGTGGTTGTCAACAAACCATCCATCAATTATCTAAACAAAGGAAATCCTTGATGAAATTACTGCTTGTGGGCTTTTCTGAACAAAACGCTAATCTTTTGAGTTTTTTAATTCAACAACATTTTAAAGATGTTAATTGTATTCATATTGACCGTGGTTTAACCAGTGATTTAAAGTTTGTTCTTCCAGAAATTCCCAATGAACATAAAGAGGCTCGAGGTTTTATCATTAATCTTGGTGGAGTGGGCATGCTGTCATATCAGCATCAACATAGCCAGATAATTATGGAGTATGTATCAGGTCGTCCAGCATTATTAACCACGCGTACAACCATCAATATTTGGGAAGAAGTATTGGGTATGCATGGCAATTTTCTTTATTTACAGTCGCCTTACACCAAGGACACCATCTTGCCAGTTTTGCAAAACTTAATAGAAAAAGCCAAACATTTTGTTGTTATTCCAAAAAATGAAATTCAGACAGATAAGCCAGATACAATTATAGAAAAACCCATCATTACCCCTAAGGTTACCGAAGAAGATAAACCTGCGCTCAGACAGCCGCTATCACACAACGATTTGTTGGCGCTGCCTAACAGCCCCGTGCAAAATGCATTACAACATATGCTAAAGGAACATTTTTCGTTGGTTTATACGCTACCAATGATTAAAGAATTTAGTAAATTATTCTATCAAAATACGCCTTTTATTTTAAAAACCAGTCGTTACGATGTGTTGATTGATCCAAAAAACAATTTGGCGGTTAGCACCAATATCGCTCGAGTGTTGGATTATTTTACTGTTGCCAAAAGTCATCCAGAATTTGCAAATTCCATTACAATTGAAATATTAAACGTCAGTGAAAGTTTAAGCCAAGTAAGAAAGATGGAGCAGGCGGGCGCTAAAAAATACATCTTAAGCACATTACTATGGCAAATTTATGAAGCGATTTTGCCGGATGAAATTCAAACAATGGCACATAATTTGCAACTAAAGCTTAAATTTATGCCCAATTTTGCTGATATAGCAGGCACACCCAGTTATGTGCAGGCAGTCCTGGCGTCTTGTTTATCCACGCCAAAAACCATTAAAAATTTACATACTTTGTTTAGTGAAATTAAGCCTGAAACCATTCATCGTATTTTTTTATTAGCTAATCTTGCCAAAATTGCTGATGAAAGTGTGATTGGTACTATGGGCTTGGATGATGAGAAACCATCTGGACGCATGACCCAAAAAAATGCGGGTGTAAATAAGGCAGCCAAGGTTGGATTTTTTCAGCGTTTATTAAATAAATTAACAATGTAAGTTTTGGTAATCAATTCAACATAAATAGGCATAATAATAAAAACAAACTAGATCGCTGCAATTGTTTTAAATAATTGAGCTGATTTGATTCATTTTGTACATTTTGTACGCCCCATTATATAACTCAATCGTTGGAGCATTTATGTCAGATTTAGAAATCGGTGCAGGCACCTACAAACTTATTATTGCAGGACCGGTAGGCGCAGGAAAAACCCAAGCAATCCGCTCATTATCAGATAAAGGCGTTGTAACCACCGAAGAAATCGCATCTGATGGTGTTGGTAAAATGAAAAAAACTACTACCGTTGCCATGGATTATGGGGTAATGATTTTAGATAGTGGCGAACAAGTCCGTTTATACGGTACTCCAGGACAGCGCCGCTTTGATTTTATGTGGGAAATCTTAAGTGAAAATGCTTTAGGTTTGGTGTTGTTATTGAACGCTGAAGAACAAGACCCTGTTGATGATTTAGCTTATTATTTGGAAAGTTTTCAACCTCTAATTAAAGGCAGTGCTTTGGTGGTTGGAGTAACGCATGCCGAAAATGCCCCTTGGAATTTACATCAAAGATTATCAGACTTTTTAGTTCAAAAAGGAGTTGCTGCTAACGTTACTATGGTTGATGCTCGTGAACGTGAACAAATGCAAACTTTAGTTCGTTCGCTAGTTTATATGATTTCTGGTTAATTTTTACACTTTATTTATTGTTGTCTTGTAAACATTACGATAAAACCGTGAGCAGGGACGTTTTTAATTTTTGGGATTGGCTTCATGCATATACATTTTACCGATGACTCTTATATTATTTTAACACCTGCTGGCGTGTTTGAGGCATTTGCTCCAATCAAACCCAATGAGCAGCAAAAATCATTACAAGAAATTATTTCGGGTAAGGTCTGTATTCAAGTATCATCTTGGACAAATAAATATTATCGCGAATGGTTAGAAGATTTTGCGGGCAATGGTTGGATTGAATTTATGGATACGCCATTATCTGCACCCAATCTGCCATTAGATAAATTTTTACCTTATGTAGTTGCTAGTTTATCTGGCTCAAGACGTGCCGCCATTGGCTCAAATGAAGGTTTTTGTTTGGCACGTATTGGTTATACCCAAGAAGAAGCAGATACATTAAGTGTGGCGGCTGCAGATTTTTTTGATTTTTTAAATCGTCAGCAGCAGCGTGGTTGGGTCATCAAAGAGCAGGCAATTTCTTTTTTTGGGCAAATTGATTTATTGATGCCAAAAACCAGTTTTGTATTTTTGTGGATTGACAGTAGCGGTTATGTGCTTATTTTGGATGGTGAGCCACTGACTAATAATCGAGCATTTGTTGAGCTTATTTGGGCAATTAAAACATCTGGTTTGCGTTTTGAAGCGGGCGAATGATAAAAAGTTTCTAATCCAAATGAAAATATGGTAATGTCAGTTGATATTACCATATTTTTTAAAAGATAAAGTATTTCAAAAATAAAATCCAGTTACTTGATTTGGTTAGCGATGATAATTTTTACGTCGTTTATGGCTGTTAAAATTATAACAAGTAAGCACAGCATTATTGTATTCCACGACAACCACCCCGCCTTTATCCAAAATTTGTTTTAAAATTTTTAAATCATGCTGCAACGATGCTTGTTGGGATGGCGTTGCTTTTCGGCAGTTTTTTTGTAAATCATGAATGGTTTTTTGAGTATTTTTTTGGTTTAAGACATAAGAATCGCAATTGATTTCACCATATTTTAATACAATTTGCGTATGTGCTTGCGTGATGCCCCGTTCGTGCATACGCTGTGTGGCGTGCATAGTATAGGTGGCAGAGGATTTCATGATTACTCCTTAAATTACTGATTGTAACCCAGTATGAAGTATCTTGCCAGCGATTTTAAAGATTTAATTGTATTTTATAAAAAATCCTTATTTATCAAAGTATTGATTTAAACATTTAAATATTGCAGCGCTGTTTTTCTAGCTTGATTAGTTTTTCAAAGATAACCTGCATTTCTTTAGAATCTATTTTTTGCACATTGGTTTCTGCCTTTTTGGCAACGTCACTTTGCAAAAATTCATCAATTTTCTTTTCTTCTTCATCAGTTAAAGTAATGGGTTCGCCTGCAGGCTTGTTTTGTAATTTTAAAAGCTGCTGTTCGGTAATTTGAATGACTTTTTGACCTTCAGGTGTGCGATAAAAGTCATCAGCAATTTTTAAACCATCTTCCCCCATCGCTTTGGTCAATGACAATTTGCCCTCTTGTAAGTAATTTTCTATATTATTTTCATCTTCTAGGCATGATTTTTGACTATCGTTGATTTTTTGACTGCTATTAATCATACCATTAACCGCAAATTTAATCCCTTTTACCCATAAAAATAGCGTGGGTGATTGTGATTTGATATCGTTATTGGAATTTTGATTTTCAGTGATTGGCAAAACGGTTGATTGTTCTTGGGTTTTTTCAGATTGTACTTGTTTGGGTTTTTCACAAGCACTCAAAAAAGCGCTACAAATTCCAATAACTAATAAAGTTTTTAAAAGATTCATGATATTACCTTGGTAAAATAAAAAAATATCATAATACAAAAAATTATTTTGCAAAATAAAAACTGCCCCAAAAGAGCAGTTTTTGTCAGTGAAGTGGTAACGTTTAGATTTTGCCAACCAAATCTAGACTTGGTTTTAGAGTTTCTTGACCAGCTTCCCAAGCAGCAGGGCAAACTTCACCATCATTTTCGCGTACGTATTGGGCAGCTTTTACTTTACGAATCATGTCTTTAGCAGAACGACCAATACCCAAATCATGGATTTCAGCAACTTTAATCAAACCGTCTGGGTCAACCAAGAAAGTACCACGAAGAGCAGCGTGCTGACCTTCAATCATTACATTAAAACCGCGAGTGATAGCACCTGTACCATCGCCAAGCATTGGGTATTGCACTTTACTGATGGCAGGTGAAGCATCATGCCATGCTTTGTGTACAAAATGAGTGTCTGTAGAAACGGCATAAACCTCAACGCCCAAGCCTTTTAGCTCTTCGTAATGGTCTGCCATATCTTCAAGTTCAGTTGGGCAAACAAATGTAAAATCATGTGGATAGAACATAAAAATTGCCCATTTGCCTTTTACATCTGCGCTAGTAATGGTTTTAAATTCACCATTAACAAAGGCTTCTGTGCTAAATTCTGGAATGTGTTGATTGATAATTGCAGTCATAATACACCTTTTATTTAAAAAGTTATCCAAGGAGAAAAACGCTAAAGCGTGCCACTATAATAACAAAAAACTGCCAACAGCCAAGTTAAAACTTTTAAATGTACTGTTTTGTTTTATTAAACTTAGGTGTACAATAGAAAAGTTAAATTAAACGCGGAGAAATAAAATGATTACATTACGTCAGTTAGAGTTTGCTTTAGCGGTTGCCAAGCATAAGCATTTTAAACGTGCTGCTGAAGAATGTAGTATTTCCCAATCCGCTTTATCTTTGGGGATTGCTGAACTTGAAAAACAGCTGGATACCCAAATTTTTGAACGTAATAATAAACAGGTATTAATCACACCAATTGGTGAGCAGCTGCTACAAAGGGCTCAAACGATTTTTAGTGAAATTCAAGATTTGATTACGATGGCGCATAGCCATCAAACACCACTTGCGTATCCAATGACCATTGGTATTATTCCAACCATTGCGCCTTATTTGCTACCTAAAGTTTTACCTGCTTTGACTGATAAATATCCAACCTTTGAGATGACAGTAGTTGAGAAGCAAACCGAACGATTACTCGATTTGGTGCGTTATGGACATATTGACACGGCAATTATTGCTTTGCCTTATGTAGTGGAGGGCTTACATGTTTTTGAATTTTGGGCAGAAGATTTTTTTGCTGTATTTCCTAAGGGTAGCGATTTGGCGCGTTTAGACCATATTACAAGCAGTCAGTTGTCTAAGACTAATTTACTGCTTTTGGGTGAAGGGCATTGTTTGACTGACCAAGTGTTATCCATTTGTTCTATGAGTAAAGAGCAAATTAAGTCTGGTTTTTCAGATGCCAGCTTAAATACCATTATTCAGATGGCGTTGGCAGGTATGGGTACAACACTTGTGCCTGAGATTGCTATTGACCAAATCGCAGGCGATAATGTGATGGTTGTGCCATTATCGGAAAAAGGACCACATCGCAAATTGGCCTTTGTAACGCGTCTTAATTATGCCAGAGTCAATGATGTAAAAATTTTAAGTGAAATTTTTAGTACTGTTTTGGCGGAAAATAATAACTAATATTAATTTTGAATTTATTTTATAAAATTAAGACTGATAATTGTATCAGTCTTTTTTATCATGATTATTGAGTAACTATAATAATATTATCAATGCCTTATTATCTATAATAAACTCCTAAAGTTGTCAATCATATAATAGATTATTTATAAAATATTAAAAAAATGATGACTCAAAATAACAAATTTTTAATTTAATAAAATAATATATTGTAAACATTAGTTTGACCCACTGCCAACTTTAAGCCACTGCCAAATATCCTCAGTTATTTTTTCTGGAGTTTGATGGGCATCAATGCGAACAATTCTTTTGTTATTATTTTGATATTGCTGGCAAAACCCTTGATAGACTCGATGAAAAAACACCTCATCATTTTGTTCCATTCTGTCAGCCTTACCGCGTTGTTTTGCACGCATCAATCCGATTTTTGGGTCTAAATCCAACCAAAATGTCATATCTGGCAGACGTGGAACAAAGTTTTGAATTAAAAAATTAATGATATTTAATTGTTTTTTATCACCATGATAGCCGCCAAAACCTTGATAGGCAATCGTACTATCAATAAATCGGTCACAAATTACCCATGTGTTTTGAGCTAGAGCAGGTAAAATGACCTTATGCAAGTGGTCAGCACGAGCACTAAAGACTAGTAAAAGCTCACTATCAATGGTCATATCAGCTTTATTATCCAGTAAAATTTTGCGGCAACTTTCAGCAAACTCGCTACCGCCAGGTTCACGAGTGCGAATAAAGGAGATGTTTTTTTGGCTTAGTTTTTCACACAAACGGTCAATCGCGGTAGTTTTTCCAACGCCTTCGGTACCTTCAAAGGTGATAAATTTTGCTGACATGGGGGTTTCCTTATTGGGTGGAGTCAGATTTATTTTGAGCTTTAATTGCGCGATATTCGCCAACGGCTTGTTCGTGTTCAGCAAGTGTTTTGCTAAATTTATGCCCGCCTTTACCTGTTGCTACAAAATACAAATAATCCACATCGCTTGGATGTAAGGCGGCTTGGATTGCTTCGGCAGATGGTAGGGCAATTGGTGTTGGTGGCAAACCATCAATTTGATAGGTGTTGTAATCGGTGCGTTCTGCAATATTGCTTTTGTAAATTTTGCCATCATAACGGTCAAACAGTCCATAAATGATGGTTGGGTCAGTTTGTAGACGCATTTTTTTGGCGAAGCGATTGACAAATACTGCTGATACGTCGTTTCTTTCTGATTTGATGCCCGTTTCTTTTTCAATAATACTTGCCATAATCAACGCTTCATAAGGTGTTTGATAGGGCAAGTTTTCAGCGCGATTTTGCCATGCTTGATTTAAAATATTTTTTTGAGTGTCATAAAGTCGCTGCAAAATCACTTTATCCAATGTGCCTTGTGCAAAAAAATAAGTATCAGGTGCAAAATAGCCTTCTAAATTACCATTAGGCGATTGAATGCCTAAAGACTCACTAACTGCTTTATTGTCTATAGCAACATCAGCCCATGTGTAGTTATCGTTTTTTGGAGTGAGGATTTGCAGATTGATGCCATCGGTATTTTTGAGCGTATTGTATAAATCTTTGACTGTTTTTCCTTCTATGATTTGCACTTTTACCATAGCAACTTCAGCGCCTTTGCCTAAAATTTCAACTACTTCTTTTAAACTGGCGCCAGCAGGAATGCGGTAAACTCCTTGGTGTAATGAGCCTTTGGCGTGAAATTTGAGATATAGACGGGCGATAGGCTGTAAACTCAAAGGAGAATTTCGCCAAAGTTCTTTTCCTGTCAAAACTGAATAATAAGTATCGCCTTTATTAATAGTAAGAGTGTGAGCATTTTTATCTGTTTTGGCAAAAGCAGTTTGGTGCACCAAAGTAGCAAATAAAACCATTGCCATTACCAGTAATACAATCAGCCATTTTAGTACACTAAACTGTAATTTATTTTTCATCATAAAATATTTAAATATATTATCTTATTAAATTTAATCATTAAAGATTTCTATCATTGGTTCTGAAGTAATCTCTTGGCATGATTTATCTTTGGAATTTATTTTTAGATACGCCAAAGCATCGGATGTTTTTATTAATTGCGGTTTTTGGTTAAAATCAATAACAAATTTACCATGAATATCAATATAACCAATTTGTTCTTGACCGCCAATGGTTTGAATAATTTGGGCAACTCCGCAATTGTAAGAATCAATAAAAGTGTATTTTTCATCTAAGAGTTTTTTGCCGTTTTTATTATATAATCCATATTTACCATCTTTTTTGACAATAATTGGTAATTTTTCCTTATCATAATAAATATATTCATAAATAGGTGATAAAATTATTTTTCCATGAGTGTTGTACAGTCCAAAGTATTCATTATTGGATTTTTTATCATAAAAATTGACAGTAATAAACCCATTGATAATATTTTGGTCTGGAATAATATTATCTTTGTAATTAAAAGATAAAATCGCTTTATTTTGCTTATTAATAAATTGATAACCTGTATTATTTTTTACCAAAGCTAAGTCATAATTTTTATTAAAATGGTAGGCATCTTGGTATATAAAATTAATAACAGTGTTTCCATTTTTATCTAAATAGCCGCATTGATTATTTTTGCAAGCTGATGCCAAGCCATCAGAAAACGCATCTATTCGGCTGTAATTAAAATCCTTAACAATTTGATTATGTTGATTGACAATCCCCCATTTACCGTGTTTTTCAACAACAAACACCCCCGTATTTTCATGATAAGGCTGAATCTGGGTATATATGGGTGGAATCAAGATTTTGCCTTTATTATCAGCAACTCCCCATAAGTTATTTTTTTGTATATAAAAATAAGGGTAATTATCTTGAACATCTATTTGTTCATATTCATTATCAATAATGATTTTGCCTTTGTTGTCAATTGCCCCCAACAAATTTTTGGCGTTTTCAGTAATAAATAAGCCATGATGACTGCCACAATCTATACTGTCATATTTTTGTTTGATGGTTTGGCTAAAAGTATCAGATTCACAAATAGGTAAGACGTAAGCATGAGCTAATAAGGGGCATGTCAAAAAACCCAACATCATCAATTTTTTCATAACTAACCTCTTGATAATTATTTTGTAGAACTTATGCCATTATTGCTTGATGGCGAATTAAAAAACTGGTAATTTCATTTATTTTGTCTTGTAATAATAAATCATCACCACAAGTTTCAATATTTAAGCGAATTAAAGGCTCGGTATTTGATGAACGTAAATTAAATCGCCAATGACCAAAATCCAAACTTAAGCCATCTAGGGTGTCTTTGGTAAAATTTTGATTTTGATAATGGTTTTCTAATGCGGTTTTAATATCATCAGCCTGAATACCAGCTAATTTAAAATTTAATTCTCCAGAGCTTGGGAATTCTTTAATATAATCATTGACAAGTTCTGATAAAGTTTTTTTGGTAACTGATAATAATTCAATAACCAAAAGCCAAACAATCATGCCACTATCACAAAAGAAAAAATCCCTAAAATAGTGATGGGCAGACATTTCACCGCCATAAACTGCACCTGTTTTTCGCATGACGTCTTTGATAAACGAGTGCCCAGACTTGCTGATTTGTTTAATGCCGTGATTTTTATCAATGATATTTTGGGTGTTATAAATCACTCGAGGGTCATAGACGATTTGTTCATTGGGGTATTTTTTTAAAAATGATTCAGCAAGCAAACCCACAATATAAGAACCTTCAATGAATCGTCCGGTTTCATCAAATAAAAAACAGCGGTCAAAATCGCCATCAAAAGCTATGCCAATATCAGCTCGATGCTTGATAACAGCGTCGGATGTACTTTTTTGATTGGCAATAATCATCGGATTTGGAATGCCATTTGGAAATGAGCCATCGGGCGTATGATGAAGATTAATAAATTCAATGGGCGCATTGGCATCTTTGAAGCGTTTTTGTAGTTCATCAACAACCGGACCTGCCGAACCATTACCACTATTAATCACCAACGTTTTTGGCGTCAAATTATCCAAATTAATAAAACTCATCAGTTTATCAATGTAAGCTGTTTTGTCAGTATTTACAGTGACTTTGCCTTGCTGATGCTCAGTAAAATCACCACTTTGGGCAAGCTTTTGAATGTCGGCTAGTCCAGAATCAGCGCTGATGGGTTTGGAGTGTTCACGTACTAATTTCATGCCATTATAATTGATTGGGTTATGACTTGCAGTCACTTCAATACCACCGATGGCATCATAATAACTGGTGGCAAAATAGACTTCCTCTGTACCAGTCATACCCAAATCAATCACATCAACACCAGCATCAATTATGCCATCAATGGCGGATAATTTGAGCTGCTGACTGCTTGGGCGAATATCGCAGCCAATCACAATGGCAGGATTGGTGTGGCTGGTTTGACTAAGTAAAATTTGGGCAAATGCGCGCCCAATACGGTAAGCAATGGTTTCATCAAGATTAACCCCAAGTTCGCCACGAATATCATAGGCTTTAAAACAATCAATCGTCATTGGGGAAAAGGTTTTCATATTAGGCTCTCTTGATGTTAAATAATGGCAAAAGTTTAGCAAATTTACAGAAACTTTACCAGACGATTAAGATGACAATTGTTGTAAAATGATGATGGCTTAATAGTAATTGGGTTAATTTTGTTCGAATATGTTATGCTAAAACAGAATAAAAACACCAAAATTTAGCATAGTTGTTTGGTGTGATAAAACTATAAAAAGCCTAAAAAATTTGTTATGCTAATTCAAACAGTAACAATTATCACTTGATAAAAGAGTAAAGATATGAATATTGCAAAAAACATTACTGATTTGATTGGTAATACGCCACTGGTTGAATTAAATCACTTAACAGATGGTGTCAAAGCTCGTGTGGTTGCTAAACTTGAATACTTTAACCCAGCCAGTTCAGTCAAAGACCGCATTGCTTTGGCGATGATTGATGATGCTCAAAAATCAGGAATAATCACTAAAGATACCGTCATTGTTGAAGCCACTTCAGGAAACACAGGCATTGGACTTGCGATGGTGTGTGCGGCTCGTGGTTATAAACTGGTGATTACCATGCCAGAAAGCATGAGTCTAGAACGTCGTGCTTTACTACGTGCTTATGGTGCAGAACTTGTTTTAACGCCAGCTTCTGAAGGTATGGGCGGAGCAATTGCCAAAGCTAATGAACTGGCAGAACAAGATGGTTATTTTATGCCACGTCAATTTGATAATCTTGCCAACCCAGAAATCCACCGTCAAACCACCGCCCAAGAAATTTGGCGTGATACGGATGGTCAGGTGGATATGGTGGTGGCAGGTATTGGCACGGGTGGCACAATTACTGGTATTGGAGAAGTATTAAAAGCTAAAAAATCAGACGTCAAAATGATTGCGGTAGAACCTGCAGACTCTCCTGTATTTAGTGGTGGTGAAAAAGGTGCGCATAAACTACAAGGATTAGCACCAGGTTTTGTGCCAAGCATTTTAAATACCCAAATTTATGATGAAGTCATCACCGTAACCACCGAAAATGCTTTTGATACCGCCAAAGCGATGGCGAAACAAGAAGGAATTTTAGTAGGCATTAGTGCAGGTGCTGCGGTTTGGTCGGCTTTGGAAGTGGCAAAACGTCCTGAAAATGAAGGTAAATTGATTGTGGTGATTATTCCATCATCGGGCGAACGTTATTTATCTACCGCATTGTTTGCTGATTTGGCTCAATAAGTAAATACAGCCAAAGAAAGACGAAATTCCTATAAAAAAACCATTGTCATGATATAATTGGCAATGGTTTTTATTGTGATGAATGATTATGACAAACTGCCCAAAACCAACAAATGATTTTCAAGATTTATTGCAATTAATGGCAATTTTACGCGCCAAGTGCCCTTGGGATAAAAAACAAACTAATGACAGTTTGTTAAAGTATGCTGTTGAAGAGGTTTTTGAGCTTGTAGAGGCGGTCAAAAATGACGACAATACAGCGTTTGCAACCAGTGAAATCAAAGGCGAGCTTGGCGATGTGTTATTGCAGGTTATTTTTCATGCACATTTATACCAAGAGCAAGAACGATTTGATATTGGTGAAGTCATTTGTGCTTTACAAGAAAAACTAATTCGCAGACATCCACATGTTTTTGATGCAGAAAACCTCAAAACTGATGAAGATGTTAAAAAACGCTGGGATGAAATTAAAGCCTTTGAAAATCAACATAAACCTAAACGGTTATTGTCTGATGTAAAAGCAGGTACAGCGCTAACTCAAGCACAAAATCTGCAAAAAAAGGCTAGCGAAGTCAATTTTGATTGGCAAAATTTAGAAGGTGCTTTGGGTAAATTGGATGAAGAAATTGCGGAATTAAAAGCAGTTTTACCTGATTTATCATTTTGCCATAAAACTGATAAATTAACCAATGAACAAAAACAAAAAATTAGTGATGAACTGGGCGATTGTTTGTTTGCTTTAGTTAATGTTGCAAGACATTTGAGTGTGGATGGTGAAATGGCATTACAAGATACTATTGCCAAATTCCGCCGCCGTTTTGCTTATGTAGAAGAAAAAATTAACCAGTCTGGAAAAACTTTTGAGCAAAGCACACTTGAGCAAATGGATGTTTATTGGGAACAAGCTAAAAAATATGATAAAAATCACCCATAAGCTTTTGTATCTTTGGCTGATGTTATTGCCAGCATTAAGTTTTGCTCAAATATGTTATCCAGATGCTAAGTCAGCCTATCAAGCGATATTGGCTGCAGAAAATCAGCAAGATCCAAACAATCAGAAAATCAATATCAATACTGCAACTGCAGGCGAGTTTGCCACATTAAAGGGTGTGGGTGCAAAAACTGCTCAAGCAATTGTGGATTATCGTCAAATGTTTGGTAATTTTTCATCTGTTGATGACTTAACAAAAGTTAAAGGCATTGGTGATAAAACTTTGGAAAAAAATCGTCATAGACTTACGGTTTATTAGATTTTTTTTGGGATAACAGGTAAAATAAAAGTTTTATATATTATTTGAGAAATGTCATGGCAAAACGTAAGCCAGCAAAAGCAACAAAAATCTCTAAAAAACGCCATTCTGTACAAGCAAGCATTTATGCTGCCAAAGATTTAGGACTGGACAAACGCATGCTACCTCACAGTATTATTGAAGTAGTTGCAACATTAAAACGTTCAGGATTCTATGCCTATATCGTTGGCGGTGGTGTGCGTGATGGTTTGCTGGGTTTGGCGCCAAAGGATTTTGACGCAGTAACCGATGCCCGCCCACATGAAATTAAAGCAATTTTTGGCGGTCGTTGCCGAATTATTGGTCGTCGTTTTCAGCTTGCTCATGTGTATTCAGGTAAGGATATGATTGAGGTGGCAACATTTAGAGCGCCACCAAAAGACGATACATTTACCACAGATGATGGTATGATTACTCGTGATAATGTCTGGGGTACGATTGAAGAAGATTTTGCACGGCGTGATTTTTCCATCAATGCTTTATATTATGACCCTATTGATGATGTGGTTCTGGATTTTTGTGGGGCAATTGACGATATTCGCCAAAAAAAACTAACCTTACTTGGCGATGCTAAAGTACGCATTGAAGAAGATCCTGTACGTCTTTTAAGAGCATTGCGATTCAAAGCAAAACTAGGGTTTGATTTTCATAAATCACTGGCGGTTCAATTTAATCAGGCAAACTGGAATTTATTAGAACAGGTATCCACTCACCGTTTGTATGATGAAACTCAAAAAATGTTTGGTGGCGGCTATTTAACCACGTTGTTACCTTTGCTGTTTAAATATGGAGCGATTCACCATATCATGACCGCCCCACCATCGGCACCAACTGCGCTTATGGGTGCAGCTGCTAATAATACGGATAAACGTGTCGCCAGTAATCTGGGAGCAAATCCAGCATTTTTTTACGCGGTATTGCTTTGGGAAAATTACCTAACGGCATTGGCAGGTTTTAAGAAAAAAGGTTTGCCATTTTATGACGCTCAAAGTAAGGCGATTAGTAAAATCATGATTGCTCAGCGCCAAAAAACTGCCATTCCTAAATTTGCAGAGGAATTTATTGCAGGCATTTGGCTTTTGCAACCTAAATTGACCAATCCTCGCCAAAAAGACATTCATAATTTACTTAATCATAATAAATTTCGTGCCGCTTTTGATTTTTTGTTGATGCGAGAATCGTACGATGATTGCGTTTTATCTGAACCAACAAATGGTATGGGGGTTTGGTGGCAAACTTATCAAGAAACCGATGGTAAAAATCCCCAAAAATCATTGCCAGTTGCACAAAAAACTGAAAATAATAAAAAACAAATCATAGCAAGCACCAAGCAAGAAGAAGTTTTGTTGCCACAATTTGCTAAAATTACCTATACGGAAACAGATTTTTTACGATTATTAAATTTAAGTGAAGAACCATTTATTCCTAGTCAACGATATAGAAGGCGTACACCATCATCTGAGCAGTCTGTTTTAGAGCAGCAAGAATTGGCAAAGGAAAAAATGGATAAAAATCATACCAAAAAAGAAAAATCCGCCAAAAAGAAGCGTAAAAAATCTGCAGTAAAAAACGAAATAGCGAATAAAGATTTTAACAAATCCAAAAAATCCAAAAGCAAGAAAGGGCGTAAAAAATCAAATGCCAAACCAAAGGCAAAAGAATAATGACTGATATTTATTTGGGACTTGGTGGAAACATTACCAATGAATTGGGTACGCCAAAAGAACATATTTTGATGGCATATGATTGCATTAAAAATTCAACGTTTTTTGACCAAGCAAAGTTGTCTGCTTTATATCAGTCAATACCTTTTGGAGTAACTGACCAGCCTGATTTTATTAATGCTGTTTTATTTGCCAAAACAACATTATCACCGCTGGAGTTGTTAAACTTTTGTCAGGATTTGGAACAAACTGCAGGACGGGTTCGGCTTCGCCATTGGGGTGAACGCAGTTTAGATGTGGATGTTTTGCTTTATGGTAATCAAAATATACACCATAAACGTTTGATTGTGCCTCATCTTGGGCTTTTTGAACGAAATTTTGTATTGATTCCTTTGCTAACTTTAACACCAGATTTGATTGTTGATGGTCAAAAATTATCCGAATTACCCGCCGCCCAAGATAATGCAGGTTTGACACTTTTAGAGTTTTGATGGAATGATTATGCAGACAGCACATTTATTACAAAAACCTTTTATCACAGTTGATGTGGTTTTTAATGACCATATCGATGTTGATGATATTATAAACGGTACAATAGCCCGCTCAATCAATCAGCCACATTACACCTTTAAAGCCGAATTAGACAGCGGACTAGCTGTTGGCGATTATGTGGTGGTTCATGCTCAACAAACGCTTAAGGTTGTACAAATTGTTGCTGTGCACGATACGCCAAAAATTGACTCTAATGCCAGTTTTGAATATAAATGGGTAATTGAACGCATAGATTTTCAAGCATTTTGTCAGCGGCGTCTTGAAGAGCAGCAGATTAACAAGCTTTTGGCTGAGTTAGAGCGCATTGAGGCAGAAAACCATTTGCAAAAACGTCTAGAGGCAGCATCTCAGCAGGATGAGAATTTTGCTACTTTATTAAAAAATTTTTTGCAGCAAAGCATCAAACAGACAGAAGAACATTGTCCGTTGGATAAATAATACACAATAAATAATATTAAAACTAAGGTAATCAATGAGTTATTCTTCAGAACCTAAAAAACCAATTACTTTATCCACCTTATTAAAATACAAAGCTCAAAACGAAAAATTTTCTTGCCTAACCTGTTATGATGCAAGTTTTGCTCACTTGATGCAAAAAGCAAATATTGATGTTATTTTGGTTGGTGATAGTTTGGGTATGGTAGTTCAAGGTCATACTTCTACCTTGCCTGTTACTGTAGAAGATATGGCGTATCACACTGCCAATATTGCTCGTTCAAACAGCCATGCATTGATTATGTGTGATTTGCCTTTTATGAGTTATGCAACATCTAATGATGCGATTTTAAGCACTCAAAAAGTCATGCAAGCAGGAGCGAACATGATAAAAATTGAAGGCGGTCGCAATCTTGCCAGTACTGTTGAAACACTGGCAAATCATGGTGTTCCAAGCTGTGTGCATTTGGGGTTGACTCCGCAGTCAGTTAATATTTTTGGTGGTTATAAAGTGCAAGGTAAAAATCAAGAAGCCGCAGATAAATTATTAGAAGATTGTCGTATCTTGACTGATTCAGGAGCAGCAATGATTTTATTAGAATGCGTTCCTTTTGATTTGGCAAAAATGGTAACTCAGACTTTTGATGTGCCTGTGATTGGTATTGGTGCAGGCGTGGAGACCGATGGGCAGGTTTTAGTGATGCACGATATGCTCGGAGTCTATACTCGTAAGCCTGCTAAATTTGTTAAAAACTTCCTAACTGACATAAGCAATCAAACTTCAGATATTCTGGGTGCATTTTCGGCTTATCATCAAGCGGTTAAAACCGCTAGCTTCCCAGCTCATGAACATACTTTTTATTAAAATTGATACAGTCTACTAAATTTATGCGTATTTTTCATACAATCAACGAAATTCAAAGTGCTTTAAACAATCATCGTCAGCAAACAATCGCTTTGGTGCCAACCATGGGTAATTTGCACGATGGACATGTATCTTTGGTAAATATCGCCAAAAATCATGCTGATATTGTGGTAGTCAGTATTTTTGTTAATCCAACTCAATTTGGGGTTGGTGAGGATTTTGATAGTTATCCTAGAACATTAGACCAAGATTTGCAAAAATTAATCAAGGTCAATTGCGATTATATTTTTGCACCCAATATTGATGAAATTTACCCTGTTTATCCGCCCAATATTCAAGTATTAAGTGGAGATGTTACCAAGATATTGTGTGGAAAAACCCGTCCAACCCATTTTGATGGAGTGGGGTTGGTTGTGAGTAAATTGTTTAATATCGTTAAACCCGATGTAGCTGTTTTTGGTAAAAAAGATTATCAACAGTTAGCAATTATCAAACAATTAAATCAAGAATTAAACTTTGGTATTCAAATTGTTGATGGGGAGATTGTTCGTGCAGATGATGGTTTGGCATTATCATCTAGAAATGGTTATTTAACAGATGAACAAAGAAAAATTGCTCCAATATTAAATCAATCATTAAATGCGCTTTCCCAAGAAATAATCAATGGATTTTCATTGGATAATTTACCTGATTTAACCGATAAATACAAAGAAAAAATAAATCAAAGTGGATTTGTTGTTGATTATTTGGAAATATTAACTGATAAATTAAAAACACCAAATGATAATGACAAAAAACTAGTTATTTTAGTTGCAGCTTATCTGGGTAAAACTCGGCTTTTAGATAATCAAGAGGTTGTTATTAGTGAATAAAGAAGTTTCAATTCTTATCGTATCGGGTCGTTCAGGTTCTGGAAAAACAGCTGCACTAAATATTTTGGAAGATTTTGGTTATTATGTTATTGATAATCTACCTTTATCTTTGATTAATAATGCTGTTGATGAATTGATTGGTGACAATATCAAAAAAGTCGCTTTGGGTGTTGATGTTCGAACTGCAAAAGCTGACCTTTCAACATTTCCAAATGTTTATAATGATCTGATAAATAAATATCAGCAATCAGTCAAGATATTATACGTTACTGCACAATTAGGTATTTTGGTTTCTCGTTTTGCTGCAACTAGACGCGTTCACCCTTTGATGTCCATGGTAAATGATTTGTCTGACGCTTTGACTAAAGAAATTGAGCTGTTAAAACCCATTTCCAGTTATGCTGATATTAAAATAGATACCAGTAATTTAAATATTCATGAATTAAAAGAAAAAATTCGCCAGCATTTGGGTGTAAAAAATCAAATCACTTTGAATATCTTATCATTTGGTTTTAAATATGGCTCACCCATCAATGCAGATTTTATTTTTGATATGCGAATATTGCCAAATCCACATTGGCAAGAGAATTTACGTATCAAAACAGGATTGGATAATGAGGTTAGAAAGTTTTTTGCTAATTACCCAGAAGTAGATGAGATGGCAGAAGACATCTCAGTATTTTTAATCAAATGGCTGCCACATTTTTTAAATAATAATCGTTACAGTGTTACTGTAGCGATTGGTTGTACAGGTGGCAAACATCGTTCAGTCTATATCACACAAAAAATAGCTCAATTATTAGAAAATAAGTTGCCAGAAAGTATGCTTATTGCTGTTAATCACAGAGAGCAAAAACATTGGTAAATAAATAAGGTCAAAGATGAATATTGATTGGTCAAAAATAGATATGCGAGTATCACGCACAGAAATTAAAAAATCATACGATAGACTACAAGCATTATCTGAACCGCTGGCAAATTTAACTAAAAAACAATTAGAAAATCTACCAGTGAGCGATTTTTTTTTAGATGAACTTAAACATTTATTACAGATAAAAACGGCAGCTGCAAAAAACCGTCAAATTAAACGTGTTGGCAAACTGATTCTTGAGGAAAATCGCCATGAGTTAATTGAGGCATTATTTGAACTGCTGTTTGATGTCAATCAACGAGCAAAAATTGAAACTTGGATAACGAGGCTAAATTTATCAGATGACAATACGTTAAAATTGTTTATAAAACAATATAAAGCTAGTGAATACAATAGTTTATATCAACTATTATTATGGATTGAATACGCAAAACATCTGCAAGATAATGAATTACTTCAAGAAAGCCTGTTGGATTTTAAAAGCTATGTTAAAGAAGTGGCAATTTTATCTCGATAGTTTTAGTAATCACTAAAAGATGGTAATCTTTAAAATAACAAAGATGACAACAAGCACCAAACCCTGTGTACACAGGGTTTATTGTATTGAAATTTAATTAATCAGCAGCCCCATCGGGTACAAAACAGTAACCAACCCCCCAAACGGTTTGTATATAACGAGCTTGGGAAGGATTATCTTCAATAAGTCTGCGAAGTCGGGATACTTGCACATCAATGGAACGCTCCATTGCCCCCCACTCACGACCACGTGCTAGATTCATTAGTTTATCACGTGTCAAAGGCTCTCTTGGATGCTGGACCAGTGCTTTTAAAACAGAAAATTCACCTGTCGTTAAGGTAACAACATTGCCATCTCGTTTTAAAGTTCTGGTGGATAAATCTAAGGTCCAAGAGCCAAACTCTACCACTTCCATTTGTTGTGTTGGCGCACCTGGCAATTCGCGATTTTGACGACGCAGTACAGCTTTGATGCGCACTAATAGTTCTTTGGGATTAAAGGGTTTGGGTAGATAGTCATCAGCACCCGCTTCAAATCCAGCAATTCGGTCAGCATCCGAACCTTTGGCAGTCAGCATAATAATAGGAATTTCTGAATTACTGGCGCGCAGTCTTTTGCAAATAGCAATACCATCTTCATCAGGCAGCATTAAATCCAACACAATCAGTGAAAACATTTCACGTTGCATCAGCTTATCCATTTGCTTACCATCATGAGCCACGCGCACAACAAATCCATCTTCTTCCAAAAAACGCTGTAATAAAGTACGCAAACGGACATCATCATCAACGACTAAAATGCGCTCATTTAAATTTTCATCAGCCATCATGTACTCCCATTAATTGAAATTTTATAATGATAACCATTGTACTACAGTTACCATCTATAAACTACTTTTATGTCAATAAATAGGGATTAAATCTTACTAGATAACTAATTGATTGTTATTATTTTTTTTATTTTTGATAAAAAAAATTAAAATTTTTTCAAAAATCCCTTGACCTAGAAAAATTTTGCTATATAATACGCAGCCACT
>ERZ772956.335-NODE-335-length-37207-cov-10.810024_pt1 | contig 37207 bp, 26 predicted proteins | sample MGYA00580683_ERZ772956 | MGnify/ENA primary metagenome ERZ772956 (study PRJEB29015, sample SAMEA2738077) | human oral metagenome | biome: human oral; feature: human-associated habitat; material: saliva | place: China | collected 2212 ... | reverse complement strand
CAATTTTTTATCAGTATTTAGAAGATATTACAAGAAGAATTACAAATAAATAAAACAATTATAAGGAAGAACCAAAAATGATCTACCTTTATTCATTATATAGTAGTTTTATATTATATATAGTATTTTCTTAGACAACTTTATAATTACTGCTTTGTAAGAAATAATTATACCCTAATAAAATTATAATAACAAAATAAAAAATTATAATTATAAATTTTTATTTTGTTATTATATTTTTCCTAACTTATAATTATAATTTTTTGCCATGTAAGATCAATGTGTGGAGAAAGGAGGAAAGGTGCGTTTTTTAGACTGTGATTTCTTTATAATGTAACAAAGTTCAAAAAGAAATGGAATGTGTTTTATGACATAAAAAAGGCAGAATGTTGAACTAAATAATAGAAAACAAAGAGCCTCGCTGTTTATTTCAAACAGCGAGGCTCTTACAAATTGCTATGATTTTTTGCTTTATAAATTAGCCATTTCAATAACTTTGTCTACAGCAGCATTGATGCCTTCGACATCTTTACCACCCGCTTGTGCGTAATGTGGCTGACCACCACCACCGCCTTTAATCAGTTTTGCAGCTTCGCGGATAATTTTTCCCGCATTCAGTTCGTGGTCTTTCACCATATCGTCGCTCAACATAATTGAGAGCAAAGGCTTGTTTTCGTGTGTTGAACCCAATACGCAAACGAGGTTTTCGGGTATTGCTTCACGAACTTTAAATACGATATCCTTCGCCGAAGCTGGATCGATAGGAAGAACTGCCTTAACCACCTTAATATGGTTTATAGTTTCTGCACGTTCTACCAAACGATTTGCCCAACGAGTAACAGTTTGCTGACGGAAACTTTCCATTTCCTTCTTCATCGTATCGTGTTCGTGAATGTACTTTTCTATAACGCTCTTCAAGTCTTTTGCGTTGTTAAACATAGCTTTTAAGTCGCGTATGGTGTCTTCAAGCGTATAGATGGTTTCCTCGCAATGTTTACCTGTAAGAGCTTCTATACGACGAATGCCCGCAGCAACACTGCTTTCGCTAACAATTTTAAAGAAACCGATACGGCCTGTAGAAGTAGCATGAATACCACCGCAGAATTCGCAAGAAGGACCAAAGCTAATAACACGTACTTTGTCGCCATACTTTTCGCCAAACAATGCTACAGCACCCATTTTCTTTGCTTCTTCTAATGGAGTATCACGATATTCGCCACGTGGTAAGTCCTGACGTATCATGTCGTTTACTATACGTTCTACCTGACGCAATTCCTCATCAGTTACCTTTTGGAAATGAGAGAAGTCGAAACGCAAAGTATCAGCACTTACATACGAACCTTTCTGTTCGCAATGTTCGCCCAATACTTGTTTCAAAGCATAGTCTACTAAGTGAGTAGCTGTATGGTTAGCAGCCGAAGCATCACGCTTGTCTGTATCAACGCAAGCCATAAAGTCTGCCTCAACATTCTTTGGCAATTCCTTTACAATATGAATACTTTGGTTGTTTTCACGCTTTGTATCAATGATGTCGATGGTTTCTTCTTCGTTCACCAAAACACCTTGGTCGCCAACTTGTCCACCCATTTCACCATAGAAAGGTGTGTGATCTAACACTAATTCAAAGAAAGTATTCTTCTTTTGCGTAACCTTTCTGTAACGCAAAATGCGGCATTCGTATTCCGTATAGTCGTAACCAACAAATTCTTGTTCGCCTTCTTTCAATACAACCCAATCGCTGTTTTCTACAACGGCAGCATTGCGGGCACGTGCCTTTTGTTGTGCCATTTCTTCTTCAAACTGCTTTTCGTCAACACTAAAACCATGTTCACGACAAATTAGTTCGGTAAGATCGAGAGGGAAACCATAAGTATCAAACAAGCGGAAAGCTTCTTTTCCATTCAGTTCGGTCTTTCCTTGTGCCTTCATTTCGTCCATTGCATTATTTAAAAGGCTGATACCTTTATCCAAAGTACGCAAGAACGAATCTTCCTCTTCCTTGATAACGCGTGCAATAAGTTCGCGTTGAGCTGTCAATTCAGGATATGCATTGCCCATTTCGTGAATAAACGTATTGAGCAACTTGTAGATAAACGCTTCTTTTTGGTCTAAGAAAGTGTAAGCATAACGTACGGCACGGCGCAAGATACGACGGATAACATAACCCGCTTTTGCATTACCAGGTAACTGACTGTCAGCAATAGAGAACGCAACAGCACGCATGTGGTCGGCTACGACACGCATAGCAATGTCTATTTTCTCTTGTTCATTCTTTGCTTCTCCGTTTTCGCCCGATGGAGTTGTGAATCCATACTTCTTTCCGCTCAGACGTTCCATTTCCTTAATGGTGGGTTGGAAAATGTCAGTATCGTAGTTAGAATTCTTTCCTTGTAACATGCGTACAAGACGTTCGAAGCCCATACCAGTATCAATAACGTTCATTGCTAAAGGTTCGAGCGAACCATCAGACTTGCGTTGGAACTGCATAAAAACAATGTTCCATATTTCAATCACCTGCGGATTGTCTTTGTTTACAAGCTCACGACCTGGTATTTGTGCTTTTTCTTCAGCACTACGAGAGTCAACATGTATCTCAGAACAAGGACCACAAGGACCAGTTTCACCCATTTCCCAGAAGTTATCGTGCTTGTTACCATCAATAATGTGGTCTGCTGGTAAGTGTTTAAGCCAATATTGAGCGGCTTCATCGTCACGTGCAATACCTTCTGAAGGACTGCCTTCGAATACAGTAACATACAAATCAGCAGGATTTAGTTTCAATACCTCAACCAAATATTCCCACGCATAATCAATAGCCTTTTCCTTAAAGTAGTCTCCGAAGCTCCAGTTACCAAGCATTTCGAACATTGTATGGTGGTAAGTATCGTGTCCTACCTCTTCTAAGTCGTTGTGTTTGCCACTTACACGCAAACATTTTTGTGAGTCAGCACGGCGACGTGGCTCTGGTTCCTTTGTTCCAAGAATTATATCTTTCCACTGGTTCATACCAGCGTTAGTAAACATCAGCGTAGGGTCGTCCTTTATAACCATAGGCGCGGACGGTACAATGACGTGTCCTTTCGACTCAAAAAACTTCTTATAAGAGTCGCGGATTTCATTTGCTGTCATCATTTTCATATACTTTATTTTCTAAAATTCATCTAAAAGTGTTGCAAAGATACTGATTTTTCACTATTTTTGCAAATGAATTGTAGAATGATTAAGCTATGACAGATAATTCTCGTAAACTATATTATTCCATAAAAGAAGTGGCACAGACGATTGGTGTGTCGGAAAGTTTGCTTCGCTATTGGGAAACAGAGTTTCCACATCTTCGCCCAAAAACTACTGGAAATCGGGTCCGCCAATATACTGACAAGGATATTGAACAAATAAAGATTATCTATAATCTGGTGAAAGTACGTGGATTTAAGATTGCTGCAGCTCGTAAGATGTTGCAAGAAAACCGCAGCGGAGCCGATAAAAGTCAGAAAATTCTTGAAAGCTTAATATCGGTACGAGACCAACTCAAAGATTTGAAAACTCAACTTGGTGAATTGGTGTAATTCGTTTAATTACACCTTATATGCAAGAAAGATGATTTGGCACGACAAAATATAAAGGGTCGTGGCAAACCAAAAGCGTAAAAGAGAGAAAAAGGAGTAATTTCTTACCTCAGTACAATACCATTATAAATGCGCCCAGAGTCAATTCCAAGTCTACGGGCAGAAAAGTAATCGGTTGTAACATCATAGGTGCAAACGCCTTCGTCAATAATATTTTCAGGCAGAACACCCATTGTTTCTATATCCAAGCGATTAGAAAGCTTCAAGTCTATGTGCCATTTCAAAGGTGCTTCTCCTTCTTTTGGCTGCATAATACTATAGCGTTTGGCAATTCGCTGCATATCAAATTGAGCATTTGCAAACTTTTCGTAAACTTCATCACCCACTTCAAAGTTGTCTAACGAAATACCAGGGCCAATCACAGCCTTTAAATTTTGCGGAACAGAATTGAAAACAACGCCCATCTCCTTGATAGTTTTCATCACAATGTGCTTCACTGTTCCACGCCAACCTGCATGTATTGCTGCAGCAGCATGATGTTCTGTGTCGTAAAGAAGTATAGGAATACAATCGGCCGTAGATACTCCGATGCACACATTTGGTTCATTTGTCATTACAGCATCGACGCCTTCAATGATTTTTTGACGAATATTATCGGGCAAATTGAAGTACTCTTTGGCTATTATTCGCGAATTATCACTGTGGATTTGATGCGGAACAATAATTCTGCTAATATCTAATCCCAAGCAATTAGCTAGTGTCTTTCGATTTGCTTCTATGTTTTCGGGTGCATCACCACAATAACGATTGATGTTAAAAGTAGCATAATTACCTTCGCTAACACCTCCGTGACGAGTAGAAGAAAAGGCTACAACATTGTCAGCTAGTTTATAATGATGTAGTTCAGGATTATTCATCAATGTATTCAAAGTCGTCAAGTTCGTCTATTTCATCAAAGTCATCTTCGTCGTAAAGCTCTGCATCCTCTACATCAGCTCCCTCTTCGTGCATCTCAGCCTCAAAACGAGACATATCTTTATCACGATGTACGAGAGTATCTTCTGCTACAATATCGTTCAATTTATTGCTTTCCGAATTGAGTTCCTTCCACAACAAGTCTTTCAATTCGTCAATTCCGTTACCAACAACAGCTGAAATAAATACCACAGGCAAGTCGGTAGGCAGTGTTTCCTTTAACATTTCTATTAGTTCTTCGTCTAAAAGATCGCTCTTTGTAACTGCCAATACTCTGTGTTTACTAAGCATTTCGGGATTAAACTGGCGAAGTTCGTTCAGCAATATCTCATATTCCTTCTTTATATCGTCGGTATCTCCAGGCACCATAAACAGCAAAAGAGAGTTGCGTTCTATATGTCTGAGAAAGCGTAATCCCAATCCTTTGCCCTCACTTGCACCTTCAATAATGCCCGGAATATCTGCCATAACAAAACTTTGGTTATCACGATAACTAACAATACCCAACGATGGCTCCATAGTTGTGAAAGGGTAATTGGCTATTTTAGGCTTTGCGCTTGACAAAGACGAAAGTAATGTAGACTTACCAGCATTAGGAAAGCCTACCAAACCTACGTCAGCCAGAAGTTTAAGCTCCAAAATGATAGTCATTTCTTGTAGCGGTTCACCAGGTTGAGCATAGCGTGGGGCTTGATTTGTAGAAGTACGGAACTGGAAATTGCCCAATCCTCCACGGCCACCTTTCAGTAATACCACCTCTTGACCATCGTATGAAATGTCGCAAACAAACTTTCCTGTCTCGGCATTGTAAACCACTGTGCCACAAGGAACATCAATATAAACATCCTTTCCGTCGCTTCCGTGGCACTTATCTCGTCCTCCGTTGCCTCCGTGTTCAGCAAAAATGTGGCGTTGATAACGTAGGTGAAGTAATGTCCAGTAGTTGTGATTGCCACGCAGAATAATACTTCCACCTTTTCCTCCGTCTCCTCCATCAGGTCCACCATTAGGATTATACTTCACGTGGCGTAGGTGCATTGAGCCTTTGCCGCCCTTTCCTGAGCGACAATATATCTTAACGTAATCTACAAAGTTTGTTTCTGCCATAGCTTGATGGGGAGTTTTAAATAATCAATAATGTTACGTAAGTCTATGAATAGCGAAATTGGAATTAAGAAAAAAGATGATAGGCAGTGGATAAAAGTATGCACATGGCATTACTTTCCGTTGCCTATCATCTTTTTATATTATAGTGCGTCAATAACAGTTTCGATGCGACCGAAGATGTCATCAATAGTTCCAAGACCTTCAACATGATGATGAATGCCTTCTTTTTTGTACCAATCAATAAGTGGTGAGGTCTGTGTGTTATAAACATTCAGACGTTTCTTGATGGTTTCTTCATTGTCATCAGAACGTCCACTCTGCTGTCCGCGAAGCAAAAGACGCTTCATGAGTTCGTCTTCTGGTACAAATAGCTCAATCATAGCAGCTACTTTGTGTCCACGTTCTGCAAGCATGGACTTCAAAGCATCAGCTTGTGGGATTGTACGAGGGAATCCATCGAAGATAACACCTTTGTGTTCCTTGCCAAAACTGTCGTAAACGCTGGCAAGAATGTCAATCATCAGTTCATCAGGAATTAGCTGACCATTGTCGATATAGCCCTTAGCTATCTTGCCAAGTTCTGTACCATTCTTGATTTCGGCACGCAACACATCTCCTGTAGAGATGTGTTCGAAGCCGTGCTTCTCAATCATTTTGTCGCTCTGTGTGCCTTTTCCTGCACCAGGAGCACCGAAAATTACGATATTTTTCATTATTCTTGTACTAAAGTATATATGTCTCTTAAATTTCTTCCTTGCTGATCGTAGTCTAAACCATAGCCTACAATGAAATCGTTAGGTATTTCCATTGCAGCATATTTAATATCTAAATTCACTTCCAATTTACCTGGTTTCAATAGCAAAGTACTGATATGAATATTTTCAGGGTTATGTTTACGCAGTATTTCGAGCATGCGTTCCATGGTCTTTCCAGTATCAACGATGTCTTCCACTACCACTACCTCGCGCCCAGCAATCTCTTCATTCAAGCCGATAATTTCCGTAATCTTTCCTGAAGACTCCGTGCCTATGTAGGAAGCTACCCTTATAAAGCTTATTTCGCAAGGTATTTCAATGAACTTCATTAAATCTGCAGCATACATAAACGAGCCATTTAGAACTGCAAGAAACAAGGGAGTTTTGCCCGCCATGTCCTTATTCAGCTTTTCAGCTACATGTTTCACTTTCTCAAGAATCACTGCTTCAGGGATTGAAGTTTCGAATGTTTTATCTTTAATTGTTACGCGACGCATTGTGATAAATCAATTATTTTGCGCAAAATTACGAAAATTATACTGAACAAACTAATAGGAATAGCATTTATTTTTGTAAATTTGCCACTATTATGAAGATATTTACGAGTGCTCAGATACACGAGCTTGACCAATATACAATAGAACACGAGCCTATAAGATCAATTGATCTAATGGAAAGGGCAGCTAAAGCAATTACCCATGCCATCATGGAGGAATGGGGAAACAATACTCCTATAGTGGTATTTGCAGGTCCAGGAAACAATGGTGGAGATGCTTTGGCAGTAGCACGTTTGCTCTTTACTGAAGGCTATCAGGTAAAAGTAGTATTATTTAATATATCTAATCAATTATCAGAAAACTGTGCTTTGAATAAAAGCAGACTGTTAGATACAAAGCATTTTAAGGATTTCACGGAGGTAAATGTATCGTTCGACCCACCAGAACTCACTGCCGAAACATTGGTAATAGATGGTTTGTTTGGCATTGGACAGAACAAACCTCTTGCTGGCGGCTTTGCTTCGCTTGTTAAATATATCAATCAGAGTCCGTCAAAGGTAGTCAGTATTGATGTTCCATCGGGACTTTTGGCTGAAGATAACTCACGTAATGTACGTGCTAACATCATTCAAGCAGACCTCACACTAACTTTACACCAGAAGAAATTGTCGTTCCTACTTGGTGAATCGCAGCAATTTCTTGGACGAGTAAAGGTGCTTGACATAAGACTAAGCAGGGAATTTATCAGTAAGACAGGCGCTCAATATGCCATTTTAGAGGAGAACGAAGTGCGAGCAAAATTGCTATCGCGCGACGATTTCGCCCATAAAGGCAGTATGGGTAAGGCTTTGATAATTGCTGGTAGCTACGGAATGGCTGGTGCTGCTATTCTTTCAACGCGTGCTTGCTTGCGTTCTGGTGCTGGAAAGGTTATCGTTCATACGCCTAAGAAGAACTATGACATTATGCAGACGGCTGTTCCGGAAGCCATAATGCAGATGGATTACGAGGAAACTTGCTTTTCTGAAGCGGTAAGTGTAGAGGATTTCGATGCATTAGGCATAGGACCAGGATTAGGACAGCAGGAAAATACTGCCATTGCAATGATTTCTCAGATACGAAGAGCTCAATGTCCTGTTGTCGTTGACGCTGATGCGTTGAATATGTTGGCCTCTCATAGAGCATGGTTACAGCAGTTACCAAAGAATATCATTATGACTCCGCATGCAGCAGAGTTTGACCGACTGAACGGAACGCCTTCTAATGGTGATTATGAACGATTGGAACAGGCTCAAACTTTGGCACAAAATCTTGGTGCATACATATTGCTGAAGGGGCATAATAGTGCATTTTGCCTGCCAAATGGTAATATTATCTTCAACCCAACAGGCAATAGTGGCATGGCTACTGCCGGTAGCGGCGATGTACTGACGGGTATTATCACAGCTTTACTGGCTCGCGGTTATAGTCATACAGATGCTTGCGCAGTAGGAATGTACCTCCATGGTTTGGCAGGCGACCTTGCTGCCAACGATTTAGGTAAAGAAAGTCTTATTGCAAGCGATATTATAGACTATTTACCGAAAGCCTTTCAGCGACTCGCTGAATAGTATTCACCCTGTTTATTGATGACATAAGTGGCGCATAAATTGAGAAATTAAGGCCTATTTATCTGTTTACGAAAAAAGAGGAAAGTGACTTTTATTTGTCAAGAAAAATACTAATAAAAATGAGAGATGGCGCTTTGATGTTGTAATAGTGCCTGTTTTGCGTCGCAAAAGAACCTGTTTTACTGTGCAATAGAGCCTGTTTTGCAACGCAAAACAGGCTCTATTGTTTAATGTTGATAATGAAACAGTTACGTGATATTTATACTTCTGTATTTTCTTTACACTTTTATTACTTTCCTATTGTCCATAGAAAGAACTTTTATCTCTAAACGTTCACAACCTCTTGGTATATTCTAATAGAAGTAGAAGCTTTATTTATCTGTTATGCTTGTTGCGCTATTTTCATCTAAAACATTTCTTTTGATTGCTATATCTGTAAGCATTTTGCCGATACAAGTAGTAGTGTGTGTCTTCTTTCGAGAAAAAATAGACGAACGCAAAAGGCCAATATATCTTACAAAAAGGGTAAAATAAACCTACTATTCTTGCACAATTAGTTTGCTTGTACATTCTTGAAGCAGACTAAAACGAAAAATTCCACGTTGCGATAGAATCGTCTCAACGTGGAATTAAAATATCTCTTTTATATTGTAATTTCTGCTGAACCAAAGCAGCGGTTGTGGTCTTTATCGTAGATAACGCAGAACTGTCCAGGTGCTACGCCGTGTATCTTCTCTTCGGAGTGTACAATAGCTTCTGTCGGTTCGCTATTATCATCAGTAGGAAGCAACTCCAAATAACCCTTATGAAACTCGGGCGTGTGTCTAATTTTGAAGCAAATAGAAATTCTGCCAGCTGTTTTCGCATCGTTATTGTCTACTTCGAGGCGTGGCGTTTCGGTGAGCCAGTGCAAGTCATGCACCTTAAACTCTTTCTTATAAGCCGTTTCAGGATCGTAACCATGGCTAACAAACAACACGTTAGCAGCTACATCTTTCTTCACAACAAACCATGGACCACCTCCAAAGCCTAAGCCTTTGCGTTGCCCAATGGTATGAAACCATAGCCCTTTATGCTGTCCTATCTTCTTTCCAGTTTCTAATTCCACTACATCACCGACCTGTTCGCCAAGATAACGGCGCACATATTCGTTGTAATCAATGTTGCCTAAGAAACAAATACCCTGCGAATCCTTACGCTTAGCATTGATAAGATGTTCGCGTTCGGCTAGTTCGCGCACCTCGTTCTTGGCATAATGACCTATCGGGAATATAGCTTTTTTAAGTTGCCAGTCGTATATCTGTGCGAGAAAGTCGGTCTGGTCCTTCACTGGATCAGGACTTGTGCAGAGCCATTTCTTTCCATCAATCCATTTCGTTTGTGCATAATGGCCCGTAGCAATAAGGTCGTAGTCGTGCCCACACTTCTCGTTGAAGGCACCAAACTTAATGATTCGGTTGCACATAACGTCAGGATTAGGCGTGAAACCAGCACGTACCTTGTCCATTGTGTACTTTGTTACCTGGCTCCAATACTCCTTATGACAATCAATCACATTGAAGTTGCAGCCATAACGCCGCGCTACAGCCGTTGCCATCTCTACATCTTCTTCCGAATTACAGTCCCATTCTTCTTTCTCTTCTGGTCCAATACGGATATAAAAACAGTCGGGAGTAAGTCCTAACCGAGCAAATTCGTCAACAACAACAGAACTATCAACACCGCCCGAAAGCAGTATTGCAATGCGTTTATCCTTTATTTCATCATAATTCATAATGCAAAGTTACTGATTTTCATTAACTTTTGCACCATCATTAGCTATCTTTTTACGGCTTCCAACCTTCATTTTGTCGAAGCCAATGCCATAAACACCATTTACAGCACTCTGTGATACAAAGGCTTCAGGGTCTATTTCGTCAATAACACGGAATATATCACGAGTCTCTGAGCGGCGTGCAAGTATGAAAAGCATGCCCAATTCCTTTCCCGTATAGAAGCCACGAGCATCGATAAGTGTACAACCGCGTTCCACATCGCTATTGATGGCATTACCAATCTCCTTCCATTTGTCGGAAACAACAAAGAATTGAACCGAACCACGCATACCATTGATAACGTAATCTACCACTCCTGTCATTATGAAAAGTGTGATATAACCATATATAACGTTCTCCCAGCTGTGCAAAACTAAGTAACCAGAGGTGATGATGATAAGGTCGCAACCCAATATTATCTTACCCAACGAGACATCATGATGCTTACTTATCATTGCAGCAATCACGTCTGAGCCGCCCGTACTGGCATTATACTGTAAGGAAATGCCTGTTCCGAAGCCTAAAAGCACGCCACCAATAACGCTGGCAAGGAAAGGTTCGTCAGGAAAAAGGGTATTTCCTTTCATCACTTCTTGGAAGATTGTACTGGAAATGGTAAACACTACTACCGAAAAAATGGTACGAATGCAAAATCTCCAGCCCAATACTTTCAGGGCAATCAACAACAACGAGATATTCAGAACGAAGTAAGTTATCTGCACTGGTATTCCTGGTCCCCAGTAAAGAACCGATGAAAGACCTGCAATACCACCAATAGGAACTTTGTGGGGCAATATAAATGCACACCAACCAAAGCTGGCTATAGATATAACAATGGCAATAATTAAGAAGTTTTTAATCTCTCTGTAAATCTGTTTTTGTGTAATTTTGCTCATATTTGTATTGATATTTAATTTAAATTACGTGTTAAAATCAATTATATATTAAATATATTGTTTTTAAAGCAAAGTACAACCTGGATACAATATATTCTTTGTTATTCCTGAATTTGGACGCTTTAGCTATGCCTCGTATTCTGTTGGATCGGTTAATCCAGCTTCAATAAAAGCTTCTTTTCGCTCAATACAAGTGCCACATTTACCGCAATGGCAATCGCCAGACTTATAACAACTCCATGTTTCAGCATAGTTAATGCCATATTTTGTACCGACGCGCACAATGTCAGCCTTTGTAATATCGGTAAAGGCTGCCTCTATACGGGTATTATTGAATGTGCCTGCCTGAGTTGCAGCAGTCATTGCATCGATAAACTCGGGACGACAATCAGGATAAATAGTATGGTCGCCACCATGATTGGCAATGTAAATGCGGCTGAGATTATGACTTTCGGCAATGCCTGCAGCTATAGCGAGCATGATTCCGTTACGGAATGGCACAACCGTAGACTTCATATTATCTTCTTCGTAATGACCTTCTGGAATTTTATCAGACCCTTCCAGAAGCGAACTCTTAAAGTATTGCTGCATAAAATGCAACGGGATAATAATGTGTTGTATGCCTAAGCGTTTGCAATGCAACGCTGCAAAGGGTAATTCCTTGCTTGCATGGTTCTGCCCATAGTCGAACGAAAGGGCTAAGGCGATAGTTTCTGCCTTGTCATATAAAAGCGTAATGGAATCCAGACCGCCGCTAACGATAATAATAGAATCTTTCATTTATGTCAGTTTATTGCTGCAAAATTACAAAAAAGATTGTGTTTAGTTTCCTAATAGGATATTTTTTAGTATTTTTGCCGTTAGGAACGTATTCATTATAGTAATATAAAAACAAATCAGATGAAGATAAATGACTTTAACTTCGCTGGACAAAAAGCAATTGTTCGCGTCGATTTTAATGTGCCATTGGACGAGAATGGTAATGTAACAGACGATACACGCATCCGTGGTGCCCTACCAACACTCCATAAAGTGCTTACTGATGGTGGTTCACTCATTATGATGAGCCACATGGGAAAGCCAAAAGGTAAAGTGAAACCAGAACTGTCATTAAGCCAAATAGTAAAAAATGTAAGCGAAGCCCTTGGGGTTCCAGTAAAGTTTGCTAAGGATGCAGCCAATGCAGAAGCAGAAGTTGCAGCACTAAAACCTGGCGAAGCGCTCTTATTGGAGAACCTTCGCTTCTATGCAGAGGAAGAAGGAAAACCTATTGGCGTAGAAAAAGGAACTCCAGAGTATGAGGTTGCTAAGAAAGAAATGAAGGTTCGTCAAGCTGATTTTGCTAAGAAATTAGCTTCGTATGCTGACGTATATGTAAACGATGCTTTTGGAACAGCCCACCGTAAGCACGCTTCAACAGCAGTAATTGCCGATGACTTCGATGCAGAACATAAGATGTTAGGCTTCTTAATGGAGAAAGAGGTAACTGCAATAGACAATGTTTTGAAGAATGCAGAGCATCCTTTCACTGCAATTATTGGAGGTTCTAAAGTTAGTTCAAAGCTTGGAGTTATCAAAAATCTACTCGATAAGGTGGATAACCTTATCATTGGAGGTGGCATGGGCTATACTTTCGTAAAGGCACAAGGCGGTAAGATAGGTCATTCATTGCACGAAGACGATCTAATGCCTGAAGCTTTAAACGTAATAGCAGCTGCAAAGGAAAAGGGAGTAAAGCTTTTACTCTCTGAGGCTTCTATTTGTGCACAGGAATTCTCTAACGATGCAGAGCGTAAAGAGTTCCCAATAAACCAGATTCCCGACGATTGGCAGGGTATGGACGCTGCTCCTAAAACACTTGAGGGCTGGAAGAAGGTTATTCTTGAGTCAAAAACTATTCTTTGGAATGGTCCTGTTGGTGTATTCGAATTTGATAATTTTGCTCATGGAACAGAAGAAATAGCAAAGTATGTTGCTGAAGCTACACAGAAGAATGGTGCATTCTCGCTCGTTGGAGGTGGCGATTCAGTTGCTGCTGTTAACAAGTTCGGTTTGGGCGATAAGGTCTCTTACGTATCAACAGGTGGCGGAGCAATGCTCGAAGCTATCGAAGGCAAGGTCCTTCCTGGTGTTGCAGCTATTGGAAAATAAGAATTGCTGAAGCGCTAAATAGTATTTACAGCATAATAAATAAGAAAGAAAGGAGGTCTATTGAGGACTTCCTTTCTTTGTTTTTCAACGTTTGATAAAAGTTGATACCATGAAAATGGGATTGGAAGCTTTATCTCCAGTCCCTCTCCGAGTGGGAAGAGGAGGTGAGATTAGTACTGATAGGAGGAAGGAGCAACCCTTTTTTTTATTTACTGTTTGTCTTTTTACCTTTAATAATTGAGTTCAATTGATGCATGGAAGACACGGTAAGGATCGAAGTATTCTGTGCAACTGTTGATCATATCCTGCAATGTGGCTTTTACTTTACCCTTATAAAGTTGCTTGTCGTTGATGATTACGGTAACAGGTTTGCGCATGTCAATAAGATGATTGTTCAGATAAATGCGCAACTGACCACCCTTAGCAATGGTGTAGGAACGACTGAACTTCATTTCAATACCCCAATGTTTGTCTTTTTCTATGGTGGTGTATTCAACGTTCTTAATGTTAAGTTTAATGACATTATTGCTGATATTCATCTCGTAGTAGGTTCGGTTGGCTGATGGTGACTTTATCACCTGCAGGTTATAGAAGCCAGAACGATGACGCCCATCCATCTCATAATCCTCCCAGAGAACTGTCTTTGGATAAGGATTACGCACATAGTTCTTCATCCAGGGAGTGGTCGGATCATAGTCTATACGGTGCTGCATACCTGGAATGAGAGTAATACGATGGCGGAAAAGCGGACGTTTATCAGCCGAAAGCGGATGCGCCTTATGGGCTGCTTCGAACGCTTCTTGCGTGTAGCGAGTCAGTATGTTACGGTAGAATCCAGTGTCATCAGCACCTGTAAGGAATGAGAAACCAATGTTCGCACAGTTCTCAACAGGAGCATTCTTTAGCGGTTCTCCACCAGCCATCGGTCCGGCAGCAGCCCAGTAGTCGGCGTAGAATGAGGCTAGACGTTGGCTACCATAGCCTCCTTCAGATATACCGAACACGTAGATGCGGTTGGCATCAACGGCTCCACTGACGAGTGACTGGCGTATGAGTTTCTCCCAGGCAAACTGCTTAGCAACTTGCCACCAGCGGTAATAGTTGCCTTCGTTCGGTATCTGTGGGATGAAATAGATCGATGGAGCATCATTGAATCTGTTGCCTAAGAGTAGTCCTGTCTGCCACTCCTGTGACTTTGGTCCTGACCCATGCAGGTAGAGGAAAAGCGGTAGTTCGCCTTCAGCCTTTCCTTTCGAGCCGTAGTAGTAGGGCATAGTGGCATTCGGTTCTAGTCCTTGAGGTAGGTTCCATGTGTCCTGGTCACCCTTTTGCAGGCTTCCCAGCTGTGCTAGTTTCTCTTCCTTTAGTTCGCGGTTTGCCTCGCACCATGCCGTCCATACCATCTTTTCATTGGCGTCTATCTCATTTTTTTTGAGTTGTCTGCGGATGTCAGTAGAGTAGTTTTTATTACGCTGAAAGGCCTCCTTGCTCTTCCAGTCCGTATTCTGTTTAGATTTTAAAGTTTGCAGAAAGTAGTTCTTCACCTTCTCTTGAAGGGATTGTGTGTGTGCCTGTAGGCTACTAGGTAACACAAAAAAGGAGAATGCTATTCCAAGTGTGAGGGCAATTTTATTAAAATGTATCATGCTTTTTGTCGGTTTTTTGTCCATTATGTGTCTTGTTTCAGATGCTTTGTCTGCTTCTTCTCCATTGATAATAAGTTGGTTAGTCGCTGCATGACCTGTAATGTCGTATTGTGATGGCATTTCCGTCTTCTTTATGAGCCTTTGTCTCCATCTCTAAAACTCTTTACAGCATCTGTAGGGATGATGACAAAGGTACGCATAAAAAACGAGAAAGCCACATGTTTATGCTTTTCGATGATAAGGTGGAGGCTGACAGCGTTCAGAAAACAGGCATTTTAACAACGCAAAGCAGATGTTATTACATTACAAATCGATTACTTTCTATTTTTACTTGTGTTATTCCTTACAAATAATATTTGTTATACGTGGCTTACATACCAGATAATGATCATTGTAATATAATGTCAAATACAAGTTGATTAGTCTATAAACAATGTCTTATTCATGGAAGTAAAATAAACAGACCCGCCCAAATATGGGCGGGTCTGTTTATATATTCGAACGTAAAAAGTATTCTACTTATTAGTTCGTTGTGTGTGATGATGTTTAAGAATAACTCTTAATCCTCTTCAAAAACATTATCATCAAATTCATCTTCCCAAGACGTTTCAAACTGCGGTTTAGCTTCACCATGGTCGCCTTGTTCGCTAATATCAATCATTAGGTTTTCTACAATCACCTTATAAGTCTCAGCGCATGGCTTAATATATTCTTTTTTCATTATATATTCCCCTTTCTTATTTTACCGAAATCTTCTTACCATTTATAATATACAAGCCATTAGGAACATTGAATGTCTTAACCTCGCCTGCTTTTACCATTGTATTAACTACCAATAAGCCAGCAGTGGTATATATTGCCACCTGTGTATCAACGCCAGCCTTAGCAATAATGCTGTGTTTAGCTGTTGTTATGGCCAATGTTGGCTGATAATCTATATCGGTGATACCTGTTGTTTCGTTTTCATTTACATCTTCGAACGAGATATTGAATGCTGCAAACTGCTTTGTAGCTAAGCTTGGAGCACTATCGAAAGTATAGAAAGCGCGGAATGGCCATAAGTAGAATGTACTCTTCTTTAAATTCTTGAGAGCAACAAACTTATTGTGTGAGAAGTAGAATACGTTTGGATTGCTTTCTTTCTGCATGCGCAAACCAGAATAGGTATGGTAGCTTGTGAAGTTTGCAGGGGCACTACTAAGCATATTCTGTACAGATTCTCCCTTGATAGACCGATTCTTTTCCGGCGTCTGCTTTATCAAAGCAGCTTCTTGACGTACAGTAAAGAGTATATTGCCCTGTACGTCAGCTTTTGGCAATTGTACCATATAAGGTTTGTTAGCTTCTGCATCGGCAGTTAGTTTCTTGAATTGTGCAGTAGCTTCATAGTCTACTCCTTGACGTTTTTGAACTCCATCGTAAGTTAAACCATTCTCTTTCATCGTTCCCATCGTAAACTCATGAAATCCACCTCTGCTGTCAGTATGTTTTCCATCTGCACCTACAGTTAGTCCGAATGGCAGTACCAATGAAGCAAAGGTAGTTGAACCATGTCCTTCGTAAGTCATTTGGCGCGCATAAGTAGCATATTTGCCTGTTTCAAGCTGAATGTTGAAAGGAGCGTAGAATGGATTTTTATCTGTCAATTCAAAATCTACAGGAGAAGTAAAGTCGGTTGTTGAACCTTCTTTCTTTACTGCTACGTTCTTAGTTGTGGCTTGTGCAGCAGAGCGGAATGGCAAATAAATGATAGCATTCTTAGCAAATCCGTCACGGAATGTATTCATACTTATGATTCCTGTAGTAGCTACATCGTTAGTACTACCTATAACACTGAAGAGTTCAGAGTTATCAACGTAAAGTACTTGGTCAAGTGATGCTGGAGCATTGGCTCCACCAAGTGAAGTTGTCATCTTATTCTTAATCTGATTCAGTGTAAGGTAGCCAGAGGTAGAACCATTTTCAGTGTCGAACCCAGTTGCTGTTGTAGTGATCTTTGCACCATACATAGCCTCCTCGTTGTCTTTGTCGTCATCAGCCTTATAATAGTTTGTCTTGTCGTAAATCTTTACCCATTCTACCTTTGGATCATACTCGCCTGAAGTAAGCTTGATGGTAGTATTGTAATAAGCAAAAGCCTCATGCTGTTCTTTGTCGGTTGGCGCAATATTGTATCGTGTTTCGTCCTTAGTGAAGAGGTAGAGGGTCTTTGTCTCATTCATGTTTACAACAGAGTTTTCTGCATTGAAGTTACCACCTTGTGTTGCATAAGTAGCTGCATTAAATGCTGTTTCAGTGAGATATAATATTGCCTGAGTATTTCTGTTACGATCAAGCTCAGCAGAGTTATTAAAGGTGAAAGGCTTATTTCCTGCAACCTTTACGTCTATCTTATCTAAGTAGCTATGATTAGGATTATAGTCGCTTGCATACAAGTCTTTGCCATTCACAGGTGTATAAGCAGAACCTACAAAGCTATAACGAGCCTTGCCATCGTGTGAATCGCAGTTCAAATAAGTATCATCAGCAAAGAGAGACTTCAAGTTGCGGAAAGAGAAAACACCCTGTGATGGAGTTGAGAAGCCTGCTGGTACCTTATATACAAATAGATCACCACCCATCTTAAAGTCGGTAGCATTTGTAAAGGTACGTGTCATCTCTTCACCTTGTGCACCAGTGCAAACAATGTCAGCTGTACTTATATATGGGTTCAATGGTTCTAACTTTACATCTACGTTTACTAAAGCAGTACCAGTTGTACTTGTAATCTTAAACTTAACAGCATCGTTGTTAAGTCCATCTATGGTAAATGATCCGTTTGCATTTGTTGTTGAAACGTTTATCGCCTTCTCAACAGTCTTACCTGTCTTATCATACACCTCTAAAGTATAGTTTTGCGGGGTGTAGGTTGAACCGGCAGACTCACGCTTTCCGTAGAAAGTTGATTGGTCATAGTATGAAAGTATGCCATAACTTCCATAAGCCTGTAGATAGTATCTTGTTCTATAAAGTGAGTTGTAAAGTTTTCCATCACTATCGAAGTACCAGTTTCTATAAGCACTTGTTCTATTTGTCGTTGTTGTAGCGTAAAAAGAACCAGTTGTCACACCACTACCCATAGTAAGATAATGGTAATAACCAGACGCATCTTTTGTATAGATACGACCTTCAGAATCTTGCTCCCATGTTGTACCTTGTGTACTCCATATAGGATATTGCGTGCTGCTAAAGGTTAGATATTGGTTGTTACTTCCCTTAATCTTAAATCCTTTTGTACCATAATTCTCAGATTTACCTAATGAGAAGTTAAAGGTAGCACCAGTAATACGATAACCAATAGGAACAATCTTTACAGTTCCGTCGTTGTAGTTGTTTTCAACCTTTGTTGGTCCCTCTACATAGTAAATACCACTCTTTAAGGCGTTCCAAATCTTTCCGTCGTTCTGAACAACAGAAATCTTCTCATTAGTACCATCTTTCTTCTTCCATGTTCCATTTTCAACAGCAGATTCATGGAAGAGCTTTACCTTAGCCTCCATTTGCTTAATGTTCTCTGGTACATAAGCTAAGAAAGTTTTACCAGCCTTTGTTACCTTCTTAATTTCTCCGACATCAATTTTTTGAGTTTCAAAACCATTCTCAACTAAGTTGGTATTGGTTTCAGAAACGTTTGAAGGAGTCATAGAGACAGTGAACTCTACGTCTGGAGCATATTCTACTTCGATAGACTCGTATTCAAAACCTGTGAGGACATTATGTCCCTTACCGATACCATTGTGGTTTCCAATAAAGGTAAAATACAAAACAGATCCAAGACTGGTTGTTCCATCACCTCGAGTGAGCGTGTATGTATTTGCCTGTCCGCTTGCATCATGAGTTAGTTTTACAGGATTTCCTACCCATTTTGTAGCAATATTATCATCTGTTTTGATAGAATTTGGTTTATTATTCGACTTGATATAATCTTCTTTGATTTCACCAAAGTACCAAGGGAGGTTTCGTCCCCATATTAGGTGTCCATCAAATGCTCCATCAAGAATCTCATAATCAGCTCTTCCATAGCTACCTTGCAGGTTGTTCTTGATTTTAATGGTGTACTTTGTGATACAAAACCCCTTAGGCACAGCTAAGGCTGCATAAGAGTTGTACACACCAGTAATGTGTACCATTCGATTATCTTTCTCATAGAAACGAATGTTACCAGTATGGTTACGCATCATACCATCAGCAGAAAATTTTGGGTTATCTGTTGTTGTGTAGGTAAGTGGCGCCTGATTGTGAATAAACATAGACCCGTATCCACTTTGAGATCCTGCCTCTAGACTACTCTCAGAGCGTACAGAGATAATGTTACCAGAACTTGGACTAATAGTTACTTTAACGGCCTTACTACCTCCTTGGGCAAAGGCACTTGCACTGCATAACAATAATAGCGACACTATGATGCGTCGCTTGCTGTTACGCAAGCATAACAATTTACTTGTTAGTTTCATTTACTTAATTATTTGTGAGTTATTAATTATACTACTTAGCTTTTTGCCAGTTATCTTAGTGTCACTTTTATTCTTACTTTTTCTACAGACACTATCGAAAAACTTTACTATATGATAGAATGCTCATGTTGTGCACATCAAAAGAGATTAAATACTTCTTTTTGCACCTTTTAGTTTTCTCACTATCTAGCAGTAATTTCGAATGCAAAGTTAAATATTTATTTCTTTCAAAGCAAAATATTAAACCATATTAACATGCTTTTGGTCTATAAATCTTTAAAAATTGGTCTTTGTTTCTTATATGTTTACATTGTATGGTCTTTTGGTACGATAATAAGGTTGTAATTTGTAACTTATTTTCAAAAAGCATAGTGCTGACAAGATGGCATATAGTTGGCACGTTGACATAGTTGGCATATCGTTTGTAATTAAAGAAGCGAATGCAACTGTAAACGCAGAAGCATATCAGAATTATAATTATAAAAACAGAATTTTTTAATTATAAAATAAAAAAACGTAATTATAAAATTTAAATTGATAATAATAAAATAAAGAATATATATTATGGGAAAAATTATTGGAATTGACTTAGGAACAACAAACTCTTGTGTTTCTGTATTTGAAGGCAACGAACCAGTTGTAATTGCAAATAGTGAAGGTAAACGCACAACTCCTTCTGTTGTAGGCTTCGTTGAGGGTGGCGAACGTAAGGTAGGTGATCCTGCTAAACGTCAGGCTATCACAAACCCAGAGAAGACCATCTACTCTATTAAGCGTTTCATGGGTGAGACCTACGAGCAGTGTAAGAAAGAGGCTGAGCGTGTTCCATTCAAGGTTGTTAATGAAGGTGGTTATCCACGTGTACAGATTGACGACCGCAAATATACTCCACAGGAGATTTCTGCAATGATTCTGCAGAAGATGAAGAAGACTGCTGAGGACTACCTCGGCCAAGAAGTAACTGATGCAGTTATCACTGTACCTGCCTACTTCTCTGACTCACAGCGTCAGGCTACTAAGGAAGCTGGTCAGATTGCAGGTCTTAACGTACAGCGTATTGTGAACGAGCCTACTGCTGCAGCACTTGCTTATGGTGTTGATAAGGCTAATAAGGATATGAAGATTGCTGTATTCGACCTTGGTGGTGGTACATTCGATATTTCTATCCTCGAATTTGGTGGCGGTGTATTCGAAGTATTATCAACAAATGGTGATACTCACTTAGGTGGCGACGATTTCGACCAAGTTATCATTGATTGGCTTGCAGATGGATTTAAGGCAGACGAGGGAATTGATTTGAAGAAAGATCCAATGGCTATGCAGCGTTTGAAAGAAGCTGCTGAAAAGGCAAAGATAGAATTGTCAAGCACAACTTCTACCGAAATCAACCTTCCTTATATTACAGCTGAAGGCGGTGTGCCAAAGCACTTGGTAAAGACATTGACACGTGCACAATTCGAACAATTGGCACATAGTCTCATTCAAGCTTGTCTCGTACCTTGCCAAAATGCAATCCGTGATGCGAAACTTTCTACTTCAGACATCGACGAAGTAATCCTCGTAGGTGGTTCAAGTCGTATCCCAGCCGTTCAGACATTAGTAAAGAACTATTTCGGCAAAGAACCTTCAAAGGGTGTGAACCCAGACGAAGTGGTAGCTATCGGTGCAGCTATTCAGGGTGCTATCCTTAATAAGGAGAGTGGTGTAGGCGACATCGTATTGCTCGATGTAACTCCATTGACCCTCGGTATTGAGACAATGGGTGGTGTGATGACAAAGCTCATCGATGCTAACTCTACTATCCCTTGTAAGAAGAGCGAGGTATTCTCTACCGCAGCTGATAACCAGACAGAGGTTACTATCCACGTGCTGCAAGGCGAACGCCCAATGGCAGCGCAGAACAAGTCTATCGGTCAGTTCAATCTCACAGGCATAGCTCCTGCCCGTCGTGGAGAACCACAGATTGAAGTAACATTCGATATCGACGCTAACGGTATCCTTAACGTATCTGCTAAGGACAAGGCAACTGGTAAGGAGCAGAGCATCCGCATCGAGGCTTCAAGTGGCTTGAGTGAGGATGAAATTAACCGTATGAAGGCTGAGGCTGAGCAGAACGCTGCAGCCGACAAGGCAGAGCGTGAGAAGATTGACAAGCTGAACCAGGCTGACTCAATGATCTTCACCACCGAAAACTTCTTAAAGGACAACGGTGACAAGGTTCCAGCCGACCAGAAGTCAGGCATCGAGTCAGCTCTCCAGCAGCTCCGTGATGCTCACAAGGCAGCTGACGTTGCAGCCATCGACACTGCTATCAACAACCTCAACACCGTTATGCAGGCAGCCAGCCAACAAATGTATCAAGGTGCAGGTGCACAGCCAGGCGCAGATGCAGGTCAGCAGGCACAGCAAGAGCAGTCAAAGCAGGACGAAACAATTCAAGACGCAGATTTTGAAGAAGTGAAGTAAAGAAGATTATAAGTATATTACAACAAAAGAGAGGAACTCTAATATTCCTCTCTTTTGTTTTATCCAACCTAAACAATGAAAAAAGAGAAAATCTTAAATCAGGTAGTACTGCAAGAGTATGGAGAAAAGAAGCACTCGAAACTTACTAAGAGTCAGTTATCACTTTCATCTGAACTGTATTTTGAAGTAGAAAGAATCTACAAAGAATTAGGGGGAACACAGGAAGAACCTCCATTAAAGTTTGGGGCATGGGATATTTCAACTCCTAAATTTATCATGGAATTAGATGAAGAGAATCATTTCAATAGATATAGATTACAGACTTTAAATTCTAATATTTATCAGATGATAAATGGTTTCCGTTTAGATGAATATATGCGTTTCTGTACACTATACGAGTCTGGTTGCCGTAAGCATGGAGGATTTTGGAAAAATAATTCATCAGAGAAGTTGTTTGTAAAAAGTGATGATAATGGATGCTTAGATGGGGCTGGAAGTTCACGATGGAGGCAGCGTGCTTTTTATGATTTTCTAAGGGATGTAACTGGCCTTATAAAAGGAATACCTGTTATTCGTTTATCCATTTATCAAACATTTAAGGGCAAGAATGTCCAAGATATTATAGAATCTAAGGATAAAGTTATGATTTTAGATTTGGTAAAGACTACGGTTGAGGAATGGTCGTAGGATTTCACCTGCTACATTAATATAAGAAATTTATATTCTATGACCCTTGAAGAATACAACCAATTATCCTACGACTATGCGCACTGTGCTGGCACTCATTGTGAGAAAGCCAGCCAGTGCTTACGCCACACCACTAGTGAAGGTGTTTTTCAATAAGCATAAAACTGAATGCTCTATCGAGGGACATCCAGTTTTGCAACACAAACCACAAGCTCTGCGTATCCAATAAAGACCAAATGACTAGCTTTCCAGCATGGATTCTCAACTTGTGTCTAGCTTTCCAGTAGACTTACAAAAAGACTGTCTACTTATTCAGCTAATATAACAAAAAAGTGTCTAGCCAAATCCTGAAAAGTCATTCTGAACCTTCGTTAAGCGGATAACTGCAGTTTTTACAATATGTCATAATTCTATTATTTTGAAATTAGAGGTTGCTACCCGTTAATTTGAATCCGATATCTTTATATTAATAGCATCTTGAGCAGGAACGATAACCTTCGTTTCGTGCGGAACTTAAAGATATACGAGAGTAGTTTCCACGCCATAATGCCGGACATGATGGTGTGGAATGGTAACAAGAACCTGTGGGGGTGATATACACGGTTTGGCCTATACTGGCTGAGCGAGTTGATTGATTCTTACGAGTTCTATACTTACGTGTTTTCGAACGTTTGTGAGTTTTTCTTCCACTATGCTTCTTCTGTTTCTGTATGCTGATAGATTCAGTATTGGTGGTAGAAGTTGTCTCATACGTGAAGCTACTGGTTCCAATTAGTGTTACCGCAACTAAAAGGATAGAAAGTAAATGTTTCATAACTTTGCTTATGTTTGTTATTAATAAAGATTGTGCCTACAAAGGTACAATTTTCCTTTTAGTTTCCCATCGTATGAGTGATTCTTTTCGATGTCTTTAAGTTTTGTGCAAGTGAATAGTCTTGTATCAGCCCCTGCCGAATGCATATTGCGTCTCTGTTGAATACGTATCTAAATGCTGGCGAATACGTATTCCCTTGCCGACAGATGCGGTGAGCGTTGCTGGCAGATGCGTATCTAGCGTCGGTGCAATACGTATCTACGGGCAGCTAGATACGCATTCGCCAGCACGTAGATATGGTGAGCGCAGTGACAGAATATGTATTCGGTAGCGAGCTTTCACTGGGCAATACCTCATGTTATAAGAAAAAAATGTTCACAAACTTTTTATGACAGTCTTAGCAGAAACAATAGACTGATAAAATGGTTTTTACACGCACAAGAAGTACGATTGCATTGCATGGAATGTACCTTTGCCAAAAGGGTATTTGAGCCGGGATATAATTCGCCAAAAATGCGGATGCTGTTTGCGTGAATTTTCTAACCTGTTTGCAATAAATTTATATATGGTTAGGAATTTACGGGGAACAGGTTAGAAATAAATTTATAACAAATAAAAAATTTCCGCTAACCGTATAGGCTTTGACCTTTAAAAGTAAGTAATATTCCTGCATTTGACGAAATGTACTCCCGTGCCCCACGATATATACTTTTGTCACTTCTAATCCTAGAGCTCTTCTTTAAGAATGCAATTCTTATATTATATAAATTTTTGTATTATCTTTGCACCTATTATCTCGTATTATAAGTCATTGCAGGTGAAATAAAAGGATTGTAGCAATTACAGCGATCTCAGACAGATTGTCAGGATTATTACATATATATAAAAATAAAACAGCATGAAAGAAAACATCGTCATCAAGTATCGCCATACGGTACTTTTCTATCTCTTGGCAACCCTTATCCCATGGATATTCTGGTTTGCTGCAAGTTATGTAAGTCATCATGTAGTTTATTCGGAAAGCACATGGGTAGCGCCATTGTTGGGATTGGCAGGACTTTTCTTCCCAATGTTTCTGACCATTATTTTGGTTTTTCAGCGTCAGGAACTGCGGAAAGACTTTCTTGGGAGATTCCTAAACTTGTCTTCCGATAAGTGGCAATATTATCTCACAGCTTGCCTTCTGATGCCTGCAAGTATCTTGTGTGCTATGGCAATATCTCTGCTGTTCGGTTACAGTCCATCGCAATTCATTATTACAGGTCATTATACTTTCACTTCGGGTGTTTTCCCTGTATGGTTCCTCCTTATCCTTGCACCTACACTTGAGGAACTTGCGTGGCATGGTTATGGTACAGACTGCCTCCGTTCTCGAATGAATCTCTTCAAAACATCTATGCTTTTTGCAGCTTATTGGGCTGTCTGGCATTTCCCCCTTGCAGGTATTAAGGGTTATTATCACGCTAATGTGGTGAGTGAGGGCTGGCTTTATAGTCTGAACTTCATCGTGAGTATCTTTCCTTTTGTTATCTTGATGAACTGGCTCTATTATAAAACCAACCGAAATATCCTCGTAGCTATTATCTTTCACATTACGGCAGGTTATTTCAATGAAATATTTGCAACTCACCCCGACAGCAAGTGCATACAAACAATATTATTACTTATCGTATCTATCATTGTTGTACTAAAAGACCGCCAACTCTTCTTTAAGCGGACATTGGCATAATATCATTTATCCACAACACCTATCCTATGACCCTTGAACAATACAACCAATTACCCTACGATTATGCGCACTGTGCTGGAACTCATTGCGAGAAAGCTGGCCAGTGCTTGCGCCATACAGCCTACACGATGCTTGAATCGGGTGAGAGAGAATGGTATATGATGTTGAATTCGAAAGTGATAAATGGTGCACAACTCTGTTCTTTTTTCGAACCTGACTGCAAGGAACGTTTTGCGTGGGGAATTTCGCGAATATATGACAATGTAAGGGTGCCAGATTTAGATGACATCCGACATAATCTTATCTGCACTTTCGGCCGCACTGCCTATTATCGGATTAAACGAAATGAGCGTGTCTTAACAGAAAGCGAGCAGTAGGAGATAAGAGAGGTCTTTAAAGAAATGGGTTACGACGGCTCTGCTATTGAATTCGACTGCTATGAAGAACAATATCCCTCACTTATGCGTACCTACAAGTTTGTATAGAATAAATTTTCTCTCAGTACTGAGCGAAAGTTTTATCAGTCTGTATCAATAGTTTCATCAGTCTGAAACATTTATTTCACTTACTTGAAATTGAAGTTTCATATGTTTGAAACTCCTGTTTCGTTGAGAGTAAAAAGTAAGCAGAGTAAAACATATTAAAAGGAAGAAATTTGAATATCTCAAAAAAAATAACCTACCGTTCAAAAATCTTCATAGCGTATTTTTGAACGTCTATCATTTTACAAATCCATCAAGCTCATCAAAACTAGTATCTATAAAAGTGTAGTTAATTAATTTGCTTGTATCAATTAGTTGGGGAGTTGCATATTGTTTGCGGACATAACGAAGTTCAAAGGCTAAACGGAGTGTTTCGCTATCTGCATCTTTTTCATCTATTTGTTTGGCTTCTTTATTTGTAATTGTCCTCACCTTAACGATTTCGTACACATCCTGTATTCCTTTACCCTTAATATATGGCATAAAGAAATGGAGATCTTGTAATGCAATGGTTGTCGGAAATTGTTTACCCGTATAATATAAGGTAGCCGTACTATCTAAGAACTTGGAATATTGTTTATTCTTTTCTTTCACTAATCCAATAAGCACACGATTACCAATTTCAACATATGCACCTTTTTGAGGAATAACCTGTGCTATTGTTTCATATGATTTTCTCTTAATAAGATCTTCAATAAATTGTTCCAATAGCACTCTATTTCTTGTATCTTTCGGACGAAGTGGGAATGCACCTATATTTACGTCTTTAATAGTTTTGTAGAATTTAGACATGGCAACATCGTTTCGTTCTCCATCACCAGGGAAGAGAATATAACCTCCTATAACTTCTTTTTTCAAAGCTTTCGAATCATAATCTTTATAGTAGATGGCATCACGATAGCGATGCATCTGATTAATTGCGTCATCAGGTGGAGTATCTACCCCCTTTTCTTTTCCGTTTAAACGATATTTAGCATCAAAAAGATAAGTCATTTTCATGCCTTGTTGTAAATCGTTTTTAGTAAGTTGCAAAACAATATCTGGTTTTTGTGGAACTGTAGGAACAATCAAATCTTTCATTCCTACATTGTCATTCTCTTTGTCAGAGTTTTTGGGGTTATAGACAAGTTCTGCCAGTTCTACACCATCTTTTCTAAATAAGATACGTGAATGTTCACCTTTTCCAAGTTCCCATGTAAAAGCTCCACTCATTTCCATGCGGTTATGATGTTCCACATCCTTATCTTCTAAGTGCAATTGTTGTTTTACAATATGGCTTACTTCGATAAAGCACCAAATTTCATACAATGTTGCAATATCTTTAGTTTGCAAACGATATAATCCATCATTAAGCGAATATGCTCTTCTCAATATGTTCCATGTGCGATAAACCTGGCTATAGCCTGTAGCTTTTTGCAAAACCAAACTTTCCTGATTAATTCCTTTAAAGCTACCTATGCTACGGAAAAAGGAGTGTCGTTTCAAATGCCTCAATGCTTCCGAAATCTTTTGCATATCAATTCTCATTTTATCGGAAGCATTTTTTATGGATTCTATTCGTTGCCTAAGTTCTTCATAGTGTTTGCTTATTTCATTCAGAGCATATTTAAGAAAACGGTTTTCTTGTGTGTCGTTCGATTGTATTTGTTGTTCCACACAATATAGATAGGCAGTTTCTTTACGATGTTCTGCCAGTTTGTTTTCTATGTTATGAGGAATTTGTTTTAGTTTATCGGCTCGTAAATACACTTCCTCACCATGCAATCTACGTCTTGGACGTTCTATAATATTTCTGCATGCTTTAATAAATGTATTTTGTTCTTTTTCAAATATGCTCCACCAAACTATATCAGGACGTTCACCTTTTTGGTCGGGAGAAAATCCATGAAACGTACGGCGCATATAGTCTAACGACAACATACGATATTCTTGTTCAATATCTTCTACTATAGCGCGCCAATGTTCGTGATAATCAAGTTTAGTGCTGAGTACTTCAAAGCTAAAACTAAAAGTCTTGGTTTCTTTCTCAATCTTGTAAACAATCTGAATTTCGCTTCGTCCTATTTCGTTGCCATAATTTAGAAAGCCTGCTAAAATATGTCTGCGAAACGAAAAGCGATCGTTATCGTTTTGAAGTATAGATCCAAATTGTGCAGTTTTTACATTGTCGTTGAATTCGATCCAAATAGGGTAGTCTACATTTTCAAAGAATGTTGCAGGGGCATCTATTCCTTGTTCTATATTAAATATCTCTTCTGAATTTTGGCATCTCGTAACTGAAACTACACCTTCAGACCAAGAGTAAGTGGAAAATAGTTTATCTTCGCCCACATTATTCTTTGCTTTATTCCATATGCTGTCAAATTTTGTACATTCAACAATCATTGTGAAATCTTTGTGTTTAATGGTAAGTAGTTCCATACTTTAAGTTGTTTAACTCCAAAAACTAGTATGACCCGAAACGAGTTTCGCTTTCATTTCCTTTAATTTTTTCAACGAAATAGAACCGATATCTTCTTTTTCTTCGCCAGCAATTTCCTCTAATTTTTCTTTTATCGTATTGCTTAATTTGTCAAGGAAAGCATCGCTCACTTTTATATCATCACCTTCTATTCGCGATAACACCTTCATACTTGTAATTTCGTCCAAAGCACGAGCTATAATATATTTATCTGTTAGTTCGTTATCCTCTTCGTCTTTATTATAAGGTAAGTTGTTTACCACATATAGCAAGAATTCGTTTCGAGTGCGATAAGCCACTTTGAAAGGAGTGTTTTCTAATACATTGTTTACTTCTTCAAGATAATTTAGAACAATGTCGCAAACTTCTTTGTTATCAGCATATAAATCTATACCTTCTACAGCTTCACCTATAAGTTCTGCTTTCCCCAATTTTCCAATTAGTTCGTAGCGTTCTGTTAAGCCACCATGCAAATTTACTTCGTTCATTTCTATCGTCATGGCACGATCAAGTACTTTTCGAGAGAAAGAGAAAGTAGTTTCGTCCATATTTACCGTACCTACAACTATTAAATTTTGTGGAATACAGATACCATCTTTTAAGAAACGATCTCGTACATCATCGTTATTAGTCAATTCGCTTGTTAGTACACGATACCAGTCTTCCAAAGATTTTTCTAAAATAGGGTCTGTTGTTATGGTGCCATCTTCACAACATTTTCGCGATTCTATTACACTCAAATATTCTGCAAAATATTGTTCTACTGGTGCAAGGTTCATTTCGTCTAAACACAAGAAGTAAGGAGTATCAATATTTTCCCATGCTTTAGCAATAAACTTTAAAAAGTCTCCAGCCACAAATTCAGCTTTTCCGCTAACACGACTAACATAGCCAAGTAAGTCGCTTGAATCGTGCCAATTAGGTTTAACTTGTACCATTTGGAAGTTCTTAGGCTTTTGTGCTTTGTATTCTTCCGAATCTTTTTCCCAACAAGCTCTTGCTAATTCTCTAACTATTCTGCTCTTTCCTGTACCTGAAATTCCTGCAAGCAAAAGGAATGGCTTCGATTTGATTGCAGTGATGTAGGGGCGATAATAATTATATATAGAATCTGCTAAGTCAAATCCTTTTCGAGAATTTTCTTGGTAGGATATTTCTAATCCATTGTTAAACAAACAAATAAAGTTGTCATATAACAACTTAGGAACATAATACAAGTAATATTCTTTTGAATTCTTTTTGTATAGAGCAAAATAATCTGACAGATTATTAGATGTGGTTAAATGTAATTTGTTGATAAAGAAGTCTTTTATCTGCGAATGACCATTTTCTCCATTTGCATAAGCTTTTCTATCACCACGAGTATTGACATCTGACAATTTAAGTTCAATTTTAGTATTATCAAGGAATTGTTGAGAACTACTCAAAGCCTTAAAGGTTAATAGTAAAGTTATCTCTTCAATAGAATTATCTATTTCAAAGAACTCTTGACACCAACCTTTTCCCATTTCGAATTGTTTGCCACCGTTATCAACTAAATCATTAGCTCTAAAACGTTGTGTCTTTAAAGAATTTGCATTCATATTTATAATAATTTGCCCCATTGTTCTGCCACAGCTTTGGCAAAACCAGGGAATGTTTTACTTCTAAGCCTTCTTCTTTCTTCTGTAGAAATTTTGGTGTTAAAAGAATCAGAATACCACTTGGGCAAGGAACGCCCACTTGACAGTACGACACGCTCACCTGGGTCAACTATGTCCGTTGGCACCAATGGCGGAAGATTGTGAAGCCATAAACATGTCTTTTTGGAAGCGGAATCACCAAACCAAAAAGGTTGAACAATTTGGTCTGGTTTACGATAAACTGTATTCATGCAACCTACAGGGTTTTCGATAGCCCAACGCTTTACGTTCGTTTTTGTAAATTGCATAAAGAACTCTTCTGCTTCCGTTTTCATCTTTCTTCTACCTAAATGATGTGGATGCTCCCTTCGTTGATCTATAGGCAAATCTGCATCATCTGGATGGTATAGCCATCGAGCACCACTTACAGATAAATATGTACAAGGTGGATGAGCTATCATCAAGTCCCATTCTTCACCATTTGGCAAAAAATATTCCTCCCCATTTTCTAATTTTCCACCATGATTTGGAATTACCAATAAAACATCTTGCATAAAATGCCATTCTGGATGTCCACCGCTGCATTTCAAAATATCACAACTGTACGCATTATGTCCTTTTTCTCTGAAAGCTTTACATATTGCTTGGCTTTCTTCACATGCAATTAATATATTTGCCATTATTGACTAATTACCGTATATATAGATTCTGCTATTGCTTTTGCAAAATTGACAGGCACTGCATTACCTATCATTTTATAGCAATATGCCTTATTTCCAATAAACTCAAAATCCTTTGGAAAAGACATCAACATTGCAGCCTCTCGTATTGTTATAAATCTTGTTTGTTTAATATCTGGGTGGATGAACATAAATCCATCCTTTTGTAGATGAGCTACTACAGTTGGAGAAGGCTTGTTCCACTCTAAATTTCTATATTTCCGATACAAGGTTTTTTTTCCTGTAACTTTTTCATAGAAATCTATAGCCTCTTTTTGAGAACATTTATTCATGTCATTTGCAATCCATTCTCGAAATACATTGATGTCCCGAGAACTACAATGCCGTGGCATATGAAATATGTCGGAGCTATCTGTAGCATAATGAGAAACATTTTTTCCTTTAACCTTTTCTATCTTGTCCATAGGATAAATAGGAGGGAGATTGCCTATTGCATCTCTTACTGTATAATGTTTTGGACCCTTATTCTTTGATAAAGTCTTATAGAATTCCTCTATAGAGAGATCTGAATCTATCTTAACACCACACAATATAACCCTCTCCCTATTTTGTGGCACAGAAAAATCATATGCATTATAAACAGCTTCTTTGAATTTATCCGGGCTTAGAATTAAATATCCTATATCTGTAACAGCTTTATAAATACGCTCAACAACAGGCTTTCCTCCTGGTTTTGCACTTAGCATACCTATTACGTTTTCGAAGATAAAAGCTTTTGGTTTTATCTCATCCACAACTTTAACAAAACTCTCAAACAAATAATTTCTATAGTCATCTTGCATAGAGTTTTTGTCAGTTGCTCGTCCGTGAATAGAATATGCTTGACAAGGAGGACCTCCAATTATTAAATCAATAGTCTTTCCATTAAGCATATGTTTTAATCCCTTTTGAGTTTCTTCCGAATTATACTTTGCATATTGTTTTATGGATTCTTGTGTCCAATTGCCATATAGTAATTCATCAGTTCTTTGAATGTCAAAAAGGATTACCCTTTTTTGTGCTTGCTCACAGGTTTCATTCCATTTTTTGACAAGGCGATTTCGTAGAGTCTGTACCATAGGATATTCCCATTCTATATGAGCCAATCCCTTAAAATGTCCAGATTCCATAAAGCCTTCAGACAAGCCACCACAGCCTGCGAATAAGTCTATAAATGTATATTGCCTTTTTTTTACCATTATTATTATTCAGCCCAATCTTTAAATTTATCTCTCACTACCGACAAAAAATTGATTTCATAAATAAACATTCTCTTGCGAGAAATTTTCCGAGATGGTAGAAATAACCTCATTGGTTTTATCTATCTGCTCAAAGGGCAATTCTTTCTTATTCTGTTCCAGCATTTTTAAACTCTTCGAATCGCACTAAGTCGGTTAGTTCAACATCAAATATTTTGGCTATCTGTATCAGATTGCCTAAGTCGGGTTGACTTGAGTTGGTACACCATTTTGATATGGTTGTTTGGTCTTTACCTATTTGATCTGTCAGCAATATGCTTATTTATTGCTTCTTTGTAAGAATAACGTGATGTCTTTTTTTTCTTATTTGCATATAGGAATTGTTTATCTTGATGGAAGGATACATATGACAAAGTTATCAAATTTGTTTGAATTACAAAGCGTAGTTTGTTCTGTGCAAAGATAGTGAAAAAAACTGATTTGAGGAATATACCACTTAAAGATATTGATAATTCATAATTAAATGAAGTGTTTTTATATTTATAAGACATTCATATTTCTTACTTGTAACTATTGCTAGAAATAGTTATTCCTTAAATTCTAAAAGTGTTGATAAGAAACGGATAATTAAATTCTACAGATAAAAATGTAACTACATTTTTAGGCTTTGTAGTTACGTTTTATTTTATAATAATAAACTCTTGAATTTATAATAATAATCTCATCGTTTTTTTATTATAAATTTTTATTTTTTAATTATAAATTTTCTGCGTCATAATTACAACTTGTTCTAATGTTGGAATCAATCGATGGAATAGGGGAGAGGAATGCGTTTTTGTGGTGCTTTTTAGCTCGCTTTTTGTTAGTGGCGGTATCGTTGAATGGGTTGAAACGATGGAAACGAAAAAAGCAACTAAGCGGTGATGCTTAGTTGCTTTAATTTTATTTTTATTCAAGGTGTGTTCTAAAACTTCATTGTCGTGAATGACTTTATTAGAAGTTGGTTTGCTCTTTGGGATTGTTTTTACTTCTTGTTGGCATCTTTTCTAATTTCTCCGATTGTATAGTTTCGCTATACTCTTTTAGGATTGAAGAAAAACCTGTTCGACTGGAAGGTAAAAAACTGCAAAGATAGTTTTTTAGAACCCACCTTTTAGGAAACTATCTGTTTTTATTCAACAGTTTCTACAGCTTTGAAGTGTTCGAGTTCCTTGCTGTCGAATGCTTTGATATAAGCAACGCTACCAGCTACTTCTTCTTCCGTCATGCGAACAAATACATGTGCAGACTTTTTGAATAACTCTGGAGCCTTACTTGCATCTTCAATGAGGAGCAACGACTCTATAATACCAGCAGTCATGTTGTACAAACGGCGTGCAAGGAAATCTATCGTGTCTTGACATTCGCTTGCTTTTACCTTTTCCAATGCTTCTTCGTATTGTGCAATAAGGGTTGCTACACGAGTTTTTAAGTCCTTCATGCAGTCGCATACCTCGTTTTCCAACATTTCTTTCATTATGCTGAGGTATGTTCCGTTGGTAATATAGCGTATCGCTGCTACAACTTGCAATTGTGTTGTACCTTCGTAAATAGAGAAGATACGTGCATCGCGGTAAAGACGCTGACACTTATATTCCATAATGAAACCAGAACCACCGTGGATAGAAATAGAATCGTAAGCGTTTTGGTTAGCATATTCGGAGTTAATACCCTTTGCCAATGGTGTAAATGCATCTGCAAGACGAGTATATTGTTTCATTTCTTGGCGTTCCTCAGCAGTTAGTTTTTGGTCGCGTGCAATATCTTCCAACGCTTTGTAAATATCCACATAGCGTGCAGTTTGATAAAGAAGCGAACGACCAGCATCTAACTTTGCCTTCATACGAGAAAGCATATCGTAAACAGCAGGGAAAGTAATAATTTTCTTTCCAAACTGCGCACGTTCCTTTGCGTAATTCAAACCTTCTTTATAGGCTTCGCTTGAAAGACCTACACTCTGCGCTGCAATTCCAAGACGAGCGCCATTCATGAGTGCCATTACATATTTGATAAGTCCCATGCGTGTATTGCCACAAAGTTCTGCTTTCGCATTTTTATAAACTAATTCGCAGGTTGGCGAGCCATGAATACCGAGCTTATGTTCAATGTGGCGCACGTCTACACCACCATCGCGTTTGTCGTAGATAAACATAGAAAGTCCGCGACCATCGTGTGTACCTTCTTCAGAACGAGCAAGAACCAAGTGAATATCAGAGTCGCCATTGGTAATAAAACGCTTAACACCATTCAGACGCCAACAATTTTCTTTCTCGTCGAAAGTAGCTTTTAGCATTACACGTTGCAAATCGGAACCAGCATCAGGCTCAGTTAAGTCCATCGACATAGTTTCGCCGTTGCAAATACGAGGAATATACTTTGCACGTTGTTCGTCGTTTCCAAATTCGTAAAGTGTGTCGATGCACGACTGTAACGACCAAATGTTTTGGAATCCACCATCGGCAGACGAAATCATTTCTGAAAGCATAGAGAATACCACGTTAGGTAGGTTTAAACCACCATATTGACGAGGCATACTAACACCCCAAAGACCAGCTTTGCGAGTAGCATCTAAATTTTCGTAAGTTTTGCTTGCATAATGCATACGATTATCGATGAGGTGTGGACCTTCCAAATCTACCGATTCAGAGTTAGGTTCGATAATATTTGCAGCTACATCGCCCGCAATATCGAGAATGCGCTTATAGTTTTCTATTGCATCCTCATAATTTACAGGAGCTTCTTCGAATTTATCTTTGTCAGCGTAATTGCGTTCTTTCAGCTCAACAATTCGCTTCATGAGAGGGTGTTCCAAGTGGAACGCAATCTCTGGTTGGTCTGTATAATAATTTGCCATTTTTGTTTCTCCTCTTCCGTTACTTACTGTTTTGCTTGTAATACTTAATCATTTTAGGCAGCACTTCTCCCACGTCTCCCTTGATAACATAATCAGCAATTTGATTGATTGGAGCATCAGGGTCGTTATTGATTGAAATAATGATTCCCGAATCCTGCATACCAGCAATGTGCTGAATTTGTCCTGAAATACCACAGGCAATATATACTTTAGGGTGAACTGTAACACCAGTTTGTCCTACTTGTCGGTCGGTTGGAATCCATCCAGCATCTACAGCTGCGCGCGATGCACCTACTTCTGCGTGTAAAACATCGGCAAGTTGGAAAAGTGTTTCAAAGTTTTCTTTTGACCCTACACCATAACCTCCAGCGACAACAATAGGAGCGCCTTTTAAGTTATTTTGTGCTGCTTCAACATGGCGTTCAATCACCTTAACAGCATATGCTGCTTCATCAACATACTTGCTTACTTCAGGATAAACCACTTCTTGTTTTGCAGTTCCTTCATAAATAGCTTTCTGCATTACACCAGAGCGAACAGTAGCCATTTGTGGACGATGATCAGGATTTACGATAGTAGCTACAATATTGCCACCAAAGGCAGGGCGAATTTGGTACAAGATGTTATCATAGTGCTTTCCAGCTTTCTTGTCATCATATTCACCGATTTCAAGTTGTGTACAATCGGCAGTCAGACCAGAAGTTAAAGACGATGAAACACGAGGACCTAAGTCGCGACCAATAACAGTAGCTCCCATGAGCGCAATTTGTGGTTGCTCCTCTTTAAATAAGTTTACGAGTATGTCAGTATGGGGTGCTGATGTGTAAGGGAATAAACCTTTACCATCGAAAACAAATAGTTTATCAACTCCGTAAGGTAAAATTTGGTCTTCTACCTTACCTTTTATATCGGTTCCAGCCACAATGGCGTGGAGTTCTACGCCTAATTGGTTGGCGAGTTTACGTCCTTTTGTGAGCAATTCCTGTGATACTTCCTGTACCGTTGTTTGCTCTATTTCACAATATACAAATACGTTATTCATAGCTTATCCTATCCTATTATCTTCTCGTCCAACAATTCTTTAATTAAACTATCAATGTCTTCGTCAGACCCAGTGATAGTTTTACTTTCTTTTGCTTGGAAAACAATGTTTTGTACAGTTTTTACCTTTGTTGGTGAACCAGAAAGACCACATTGTTCTTCATCTCCATCAACATCAGCTACCGACCATTGATTTAATGTAAGGTATGGACGCTGTTCGAAAAGTTCTGCCCAAGGTTCTTTCCCTGTACGTTCCATCGGACAGGTTGCATATTTGTACTTCATTACAAGTTTGGCATTGCATGGACGAGCTGGTGCTGCAGTTCCATTCACAGTGATAACTACTGGTAATGGCGCTTCAACAGTTTCAACACCTCCATCAATCATGCGGCGTATTGTGGCTTTGCCATCTTCGACCTTCAGTATTTCTTCGGCATAAGTAACCTGATTGAGTCCTAATTTCTGTGCTACTTGTGGTCCAACTTGTGCTGTATCTCCGTCAATTGCTTGGCGTCCACCAATAATTAGGTCTACATCGCCAATCTTTTGTATGGCAGTAGCCAAGGCGTATGAAGTTGCAAGTGTGTCGGCACCAGCAAATTTACGGTCGGTTAATAGCCAACCAGTGTCTGCACCACGATATAAACCTTGTCGGATTATTTCACCAGCACGAGGAGGCCCCATTGTAAGTATACCCACTGTAGAACCAGGATATTGTTCTTTTAATCGTAATGCTTGTTCAAGTGCATTCAAGTCTTCAGGATTAAAGATAGCGGGCAATGCGGCACGATTTACCGTTCCTTCTGCTGTCATGGCATCTTTACCCACATTTCGTGTGTCAGGTACCTGCTTTGCAAGTACAACAATTTTCAAACTCATATTATATAATGTGTTGTTTAGATACTTGTTGCTTAATTAAAATTAGTGTAGCAAAAGTACGTTTTTTTTATAAATCACACAAATTTAATGCACAAAAACCGACAAAACGTGCACAAACAAGGGTATTTGCGCAATGATAGAAGCTATATTATATGAATCGTTTTCTTTGCTGCAACCTGTTTATATCATTGGTTGCAGCAAGTCATCAGCTGTTCCCAACAATTTGAAAAGTCGCTGACTGTATCGAAAAGAATGTTCGCGCCCTCGTTGAGAAGGGCTGTATCGGGCAGCGGACCGCTGTTGATAGCGACCGTGAAGCACCCTGCCGCTACGCCTGCACGCACTCCCAAGGGCGCATTCTCTACGACAATGCCTTCGTGCGGTGCGAAATTGCCTGCTTTTTGCAAGCCTATAAGGTAAGGGTCGGGGTTCGGTTTACCCCTTTTTACGTCGAAAGCGGTGGTTACTTGCGTCTCGTTGATGAAGTCTTTGAAGTCGGAAAGCAGTCTGTTAATGAGCTGTCGCTGTCCGCTTCCCGTTACAATGCCAATCTTTAACCCACTGTCCTGTATCTTTTGCATTAACTCTTTAACACCTTCAAAGATATCTGTTGTAGGCATTTCGTGAAAGTAACGCGCCTTCAGTTGGTACATTTCTTCTGCCTCATCTTCAGTTAGTTCCTTTCCTAACTGCACCTTTGCATAC
>ERZ772956.332-NODE-332-length-37525-cov-6.366160_pt1 | contig 37525 bp, 36 predicted proteins | sample MGYA00580683_ERZ772956 | MGnify/ENA primary metagenome ERZ772956 (study PRJEB29015, sample SAMEA2738077) | human oral metagenome | biome: human oral; feature: human-associated habitat; material: saliva | place: China | collected 2212 ... | reverse complement strand
GTGTTAGTGTAGATCTATAAATCAAAGTGGAGAAATGAAATGAAGAATTTGTTTTATGCAGCAGAATACTATTATTACGACTTTTTCTTATTTAATAAAGAAAAGGCATTTTGCTGTACAGAGATTCTTTAGATTTTCTTTATAAAACATGGAATTCGTCAGTCCTTACAGCAGATGCTGTAGGGACTTTTTTAATGAATTCCTCAGATTTGGAGGTAATTATGGTTACAGTTTTGAAGGCAGGTACATCGAAAGAACAGAAGCTGATGCTTATACATTGGTTCGAGGAGCAGGGGCTTCGTGTCCATGAGTATGAAAATGATAATCAGGTGGTTCTCGGGCTTATTGGGGATACATCATGCATAGATGTGGAGATGCTGGAGCTTTTGGATATAGTTGACAATGTTGCGGAAATTTCAGAGCCTTTTAAAAAGGCCAACAGAAAATTTCATCCGGAGGATTCTGTAATTGATGTTTCAGGCAGCAAAATCGGAGGAGGGCACTTTGCCGTAATTGCGGGACCTTGTTCGGTGGAAACACAAGAGCAGATTATTGAGGTTGCAGAGGCTGTAAAAAAATCGGGTGCAACGATGCTTCGAGGCGGTGCTTTTAAACCCAGAACATCACCCTATGATTTTCAGGGGCTGAAGGCGGAAGGGCTTAGACTTTTGCTGGAGGCAAAAAAGGTAACAGGGCTTCCGATTGTGACAGAAATAATGAATCAGGATCACCTGGATTTATTTGAGGATGTAGATGTGATTCAGGTTGGAGCAAGAAATATGCAGAATTTTGAACTTCTGAAGGAACTTGGAAAAATCAAGAAACCTGTTTTGCTGAAGAGGGGACTTGCAAACACTATTAAAGAACTGCTGATGAGTGCAGAGTATATAATGAGTGGAGGAAACGAGGATATTATTTTATGCGAAAGGGGAATACGAACCTTTGAAACCTACACCAGAAATACTTTGGATTTATCTGTAATTCCTGTTTTGCATAATTTGACCCATCTTCCGGTGATAGTAGATCCCAGCCATGCAACAGGCCATTCCAATTTGGTTGAGCCTATGGCTGTGGCGGCAACGGCAGGCGGAGCAGACGGCATTATGATTGAAGTTCATAATAATCCGCCTATGGCTTTGTGTGACGGAGCTCAGTCTCTGACACCGGTGCAGTTCAATGATACCATGAAAAAAATTCTAAAGGTTAGAGAGGTGCTGAAATGAAAATCGGAATAGTAGGTTTAGGACTGATAGGCGGTTCCCTGGCAAAGGCGTATAAGGAAGTGGGAGCAACGGTTTTGGGTTATGATTCAGATAATATTACATTAGATTATGCCCAAATTGCAGGAGCTATAGATGAAAAGCTTGATGATAATAATATGAAGTTATGTGATTTAATTTTGGTTGCAATAACCCCCAAAAAAGCGATAGAATGGTTTAGAGAGAAAAGTCCTCTTCTTTCCCCAAATACGGTTATAATAGATTGTTGCGGAACCAAGGAGTTTGTGTGCAGAGAATGTTTTCCTGTGGCAAAGAAATACGGACTGACTTTTATCGGGGGACATCCTATGGCAGGAAAAGAGAAAGGCGGATTTAAAAACAGTTCCAAGGATCTTTTCAGAAACGCACCGTTCATACTGGTTCCCGAAACTGCCTGCGACATGGAGCTTTTAATGAGAGTGAAAGGCATGCTTATGCTTGCAGGCTTTGGAAGGGTGGGAATTACAACAGGAAGAAACCATGATAAGGTTATAGCCTTTACCTCACAAATGCCCCATATAATTTCCAATGCATTCATAAAAAGTGAAACGGCTTTGACAGACAGCCAGATGATTTCTGCCGGGAGTTATCAGGATTTTACAAGGGTCGCATATCTGGATGAACATATGTGGTCAGAACTTTTTTTAGAGAATAAAGAGAATTTGTTGTATGAGATAAAAGGATTAGTAAATAAGCTTAAGCAGTATGAAGAAGCGATTGAGGCCGGTGACCGTAGTGAACTTGAGTCCTTGCTTTCCGAGGGGAAGAAGGCGAAACTCAAGGTCTTGGAAAAATGCGGACCTGCTCAGTTAAACGGAGAATAAACTTTGAGTATAAATATTGAGATCATACCATCTAAATCCTATGCACATAGGGCACTTATCTGTGCCGCTTTATCGAAAAATGAAAGCAGAGTGGTCTGTGATTTTCCGTCAAAGGATATTTTAGCTACCAAATCCTGTGTAGATGTTTTGAAAAATGGCGGAACTTTGTTGGCATGCGGAGAGAGTGGCTCTACTTTGCGTTTTCTGTTACCTGTATTTGCAGCTCTCGGACGAAAGGGGATTTTTATGGCTGAGGGGAAACTTCCCCAAAGACCTTTATCACCCCTATATGAAGAATTGGAAAAACACGGCTGCAGGTTAAGTCCTAAAGGAGAGAATCTCATTGTCATTGAGGGAAAGCTGACTACGGGAGATTTTAAGATTTCCGGAAAGGTGTCCTCCCAGTACATAAGCGGGCTGATGATGGCACTTCCGTTACTGGAGGGAAACAGCAGAATTGAAATTGAAGGTGAATTAGAATCTGCCTCCTATGTGGATATGACTTTAGATGTGTTAGCAAAATATGACATTGTTTGGATAAAAAAAGTGACAAAGTCGGGAATTGCCTATGAAATTCCATATAAACAGATATTTAACGGACCAGGGGAATTTCATGTTGAGGGTGACTGGTCGGCTGCAGCCTTCTGGCTTTGTGCCGGTGCTATCGGAAGAGAAAAAATTACTGTATCGGGTCTTAATTTAAGCTCGGCACAAGGTGATAAAGAAATTGTAGAAATACTGAAAAACTTCGGTGCCGAGGTAACAGAAGGAGATGCTTCGGTAACTGTCTTTCCTTCAAAGCTTCAGGGATGTGATGTGGACTTATCGCAGATTCCTGATCTTGGACCTGCTGTAGCACTGCTGGCAGCCGCCGCCTGCGGAAAAACACATCTAAAGAATGCGGCAAGGCTGAGACTCAAAGAAAGCGACAGGCTGAGGGCGATTGCAAAGACACTCAAAACACTTGGCGGCAAAGTTAGAGAGAAGAAGGATGAACTTATCATAAAAGGACTTGCCGGCGGAAATTTGAAAGGAGGGCGTGTGGAATCCTTTAATGACCATAGAATCGTTATGATGGAGGCAATAGCGTCTTTGATTTCAGATAAAAAAGTTATAATAGAGGGAAAAGCTGCTGTGGCAAAATCTTATCCTGATTTTTTTGATGTAATGAAAGCAAAGGGGCTTGACGGAAATATAGAGTAAGTCCATGTGATACTGTTTGAATTACGATTGGATTTGAGTTAATGTGCAATGACTTCTCAGCATGGTTTTGGCGAAACAGGTTGAAAAACCTGGTAAGACAGGAGGAAATATGTCATCTACTTATGGGGAAAATATATTAGTTTCAATCTTTGGAGAATCCCATGGCAAAGCAATCGGCGTGACTATAAGCGGTCTGCCTGCGGGCATAACCATAGATATGAACAGTTTAAATGAATTTATGGCAAGGAGAGCTCCGGGAGGCAAGTATTCCACACCAAGAAAAGAGGGGGATATACCTGAGTTTCTCAGCGGTATTGTAGATGGGGTGACCTGTGGCAGCCCGATAACAGCGATCATAGAGAATAATGATACAAGATCCGGAGATTATGCCGCAATGGTCAGAACACCAAGACCGGGACATGCAGATTTTGTGGCTCATGTTAAGTATGGAGGTTATGAAGATTATAGAGGGGGAGGTCATTTCAGCGGAAGACTTACGGCACCCCTTTGTATTGCCGGGGGAATATTTCTTCAGATTTTGGAGAAATTGGGAATCAGCATCAGTGCCGGAATTTTGGAAATCGGTGGAAATTCCAAAGACCCGTTCCGAGAAATTGAAAATGCCGAGACAAAAGGAGATTCTGTGGGAGGTATTATATCCTGCGAAATTAAAGGTATGCCTGTGGGGATAGGCGAGCCGATTTTTCACGGTTTGGAGAACAAAATATCACAGGCTGTTTTCGGAATTCCTGCTGTTAAGGGTATAGAATTTGGCAGAGGCTTTGAAGCTGCGAGGTTACATGGAAGCGAAAACAATGACGTTTTTTATAAAGATGGAGAGCGGTTTTTGACAAGGACTAACAACCATGGAGGCATTCTCGGAGGGATTTCAAGCGGTATGCCTTTGACTTTTAATGTGGCAGTTAAACCTACGCCGTCTATTTCTCTTAAGCAGAATACCGTAAATTATGAGGGAGAGAATGTTGAACTTCAGATTAAGGGAAGACATGATCCGTGTATAGTGCCAAGGGCAGTGGCCTGTGTGGAAGCGGCGGCAGCTATGGCGGTTATTGATTTGATTGATTTGAGAAATCGGAGATTATAAATGGACATATTAAAGGAATTATTAGATTTAAGGGAAGAAGAGTATGCGGACTTTCAGAGTAGACTGACCCCCGGAATTGACAGAGAACGTTTTATAGGAGTAAGAATCCCAAAGCTTAGAAAGCTTGCCGGGATTTTCAAGAAAACTACAGAATCTAAAGAATTTTTAGGGGAATTGCCCCATTACTATTTTGAAGAAAATATGCTTCACGGACTTTTGATTGCAGAGATAAAAGATTACGATATGTGCATTGCAGAACTTGAGAAATTCCTTCCTTTCATCGATAACTGGGCGGTGTGTGATGTTCTATCACCTAAGGTTTTCAAGAAGCATAAGACTGAACTGTTTTCAGAAATCCGGAAGTGGTCGGATTCAAAAGATACCTATATATGCAGATTTGGAATCGGAATGTTAATGCGTTATTTTTTAGATGAGGACTTTACTCCTGAACATTTGAAAATTCCGGCAAATATTCATTCGGAAGAATACTATGTAAATATGATGCTGGCATGGTATTTTGCAACAGCTCTTGCAAAACAGTGGAAGGATACGATAGTTCTGTTGGAAACAGGTGCTTTGGATAAGTGGGTACATAACAAGACAATACAAAAGGCAAGGGAGAGCTTTAGAATTACCGGGGGACAAAAGGAGTATCTTAAAGGCCTTAAAAGAATTTAATGTAAAACAGAGGTCAAATTCGTGATGAACTTTGCAGTACTCATAGAATATCGGAAAAGCAGAAAATTATGTATTTAATGAGGATTTTTAGGAAGGAAACTGTTATGGAGATGAGCAATGAAGCTGTTATTTGAACTTTTTGCAACATTTATGAAGATTGGAGGATTCACCTTCGGAGGCGGATATGCCATGCTGCCCATGATTCAAAAAGAAGTTGTAGAAAAGAAGGGATGGGCTACTGAGGAGGAAGTCCTGGATTACTTTGCAATAGGACAGGTAACACCGGGAATAATAGCCGTAAATACAGCAACATTCATAGGATATAAGATGGCGGGAGTTCCGGGAGGCATTTTTGCAACCATAGGTGTTATATTCCCTTCGTTGATAATAATAAGTATAATAGCTGCATTTCTTACTAATTTTGCCCATCTGCCTGTTGTGATCCATGCCTTCAACGGCATAAGGGCTTGTGTATGTATGCTTATTCTGAATGCCGTGTACAATATGGCAAAGAAGTCTGTGGTAGATTTTCCTTCTGCCATTATATTTGCAGGGGTTACATTTGTAGCTGTTATGAATGTTATATCTCCATTTTTGCTTGTGATGACTGCCGGGGCATTAGGCGTTATTATACAGTTGATAAAGGCAAGAAAGCAGGTGAAATAGATGAAAGGAATTATTTTACTTGCATATTATTTTTTTTCCACAGGACTTTTTGCAGTAGGTGGCGGACTGGCAACTTTGCCTTTTCTGTACGATATAGGAAAGAAAACAGGATATTTTGATGCGGGGGATGTGGCAAACATGGTTGGAATAGCCCAGAGTACACCGGGTCCGACGGGAATAAATATGGCTACATATGTAGGATTTACACAGTTTGGTTTTTTGGGAGCTGTGGTTTGTTCACTTTCAATCGTTTTACCGTCGATAATAATAATAATCTTAATATCTAAAGTCTTGGATCGATTTAAAGAATCACAGCTTGTACAGGATGTATTTTACGGTTTAAGACCTGCCTCCACAGGGCTTATCCTTGCAGCGGCTTTCAGTGTAATACAGATTTCATTGCTTGATCTGTCCAATACCGGTGATTTTACGGGATATTTTAGACTTCCTGCCCTGGCTGTGGCGGCGTTTGTCTTCATCTTGTACAAGTGGAAGAAACCCCATCCGATTTTTTTAATAGGAATAGCCGGAATTATCGGAGCGGTGTTCAAAATATAGTTTTGGAAGGTAATAAAATGAATAATTTAGACGATAAAATTCTCATGATAGAAAACAAAATAGACGATGTGGATAGAAAGATGGTTGAACTTTTGGAAAAAAGACTGAAACTATCCGGGGAGGAAGCCTTGCTTAAGAAGGAAAGGGGTATGCCTGTTCCCGATCTGGTAAGGGTCAGGACTAAAACAGAGAAACTGGTGGCAGATGCACAGCAGGATATGGCACACTATAGAAAGCTTTGTTATATGGCACTGAACGAACTCACTTATGACTATCAAAGACGAGTAACTTTACCGGAAAGTGAAATATATAAATCTGTAAAGAATGCTTTGGAGCAGGGCTTCAAAAGTTTTCCGGAAAAGGCTGTTGTAGCGTGTCAGGGCGTACAAGGAGCCTACCAGCAAAAAGCCTGTGATAAACTTTTTTCTATGCCGAAGATAATATATATGAAAAATTTTAATGGAGTGTTTGCAGCAGTTGATAAGGGCTTATGCAGGTATGGGGTTTTACCCTTAGAAAACAGTACGGCAGGTTCGGTGAATTCTGTGTATGATCTATTGAGTAAATATAAGTGTTATATTGTTAGAAGTGTAAGACTGAAAATTGATCACAGCCTGCTTGCAAAAAAAGGAACGAAAATAGAAGACATTAAGGAGATATTTTCCCATGAGCAGGCTATTCTGCAGTGCGAAGATTATTTGAAAAACTTTACTGATGCAAAGGTGACCGTGTGCTCGAATACAGCAGAAGCTGCAGAACTTGTGGCAAAGTCAGAAAGAAATGATGTTGCCGCCCTTGCATCCTATGAATGTATAGAACTATATGGATTGAGCTGCCTTGAGGAATCTGTGCAGGACAATGGAAACAATTATACAAGGTTCATTTGTATAAGCAAGGAACTTGAGATTTATCCGGGGGCGGGGAAGACCAGTCTTATGTTTACTGCTTCACATAAGCCGGGTTCCCTTTACAACATACTCGCCAGGTTTTATGCTCTCGATATAAATATTCAAAAGATAGAATCAAGGGCAATTCCTAATCGTGACTTCATATATAGATTTTATTTTGATATAGAAGCGGATATTTACTCCGAAAAGTTTGCAAATCTGATGAATCAGGTTCAGGAGCTTTCCAAGGATATGTGTTATCTGGGAAGCTATGTGGAAGTATAAAAGAGGATGAGTGTTTATGGATATTCAGGAAATGAAGAATTTCAGAAAAGAAATCGATGCAATTGATGAGAAGCTGGTCAAACTTTTTCAGAGAAGGATGGAAATCAGCAGGGAAATCGGCAAATACAAAAGGCTTCATAAAATCCCTGTTTTAGATGCTTCCCGTGAGGCTGAAAAGTTAAAAAAAGTATCAGAACTGGCTGATAAAAATATGGAAGAATATTGTCTGATATTATATAATAAGATCATGGAGCTGAGCAGAGACTATCAGAATAAAATTTAGCCGCTTTACTCTGAAGCGGATTTTGATGTTCTCGGCTTAAACTCTGCTGATATTGATTTGTTGATACGGGTTTGCTTTTGAAAAAGAAATCCGTAGAACCGGGTATAACTAAGGAATATGGTGCTGAAATGTATAATTTTGCTTTGATTGGGGAACATCTTTCGCACAGTTATTCTCCCATGATTCACAGTAAATTTGGGGATTATGAGTATGAACTTTGCGAAGTGTCGGAAGGTGATTTGCAGGATTTATTAAAATCGGAGAAATACGATGGATTCAATGTTACGATTCCATATAAAGAAAAAATTATAAAGTATTGCGATGAAATAAGTAATGACTGCCGCAGGATAGGAGCTGTCAATACAATCGTTAAGAATGCCGAGGGTAAATATATAGGCTATAACACAGATTATTTTGGTTTCAGGTATTTGCTGGAAAAGAGTGACATAGATGTGGCAGGCAGAAAATGTGTGATTTTAGGCTCCGGAGGTGCATCGAAAACTGTTTCGGTGGTGCTTCAGGATTTGGGAGCAAAGGAAATACTCGTAGTATCTAGAACAGGGAAGATTAACTATGAAAATATTAAAGAGTACAGTGATGCAGAAATTATAGTGAACTCGACCCCTGTGGGAATGTTTCCCAATAATATGAGGAGCTTAATAAACCTGGATGACTTTCCGGGCTGTATAGGAGTGGTGGATCTTATCTATAATCCTAACAGGACTAAGCTGATTTTGGATGCCATGGAGAGGGGAATCCCGGCAGTTTCCGGACTTGGGATGCTTGTGGCACAGGGCTTTAAGGCAAGCGAACTTTTTCAGGGCAAAGAACTTGATTCCGAAGAAATTTCAATCGCAATTGAAGAGATTAGAGATGTGACTTTGAACAGAATCCTGATTGGAATGCCCGGTGCCGGAAAAACTTTTTTAGGGATGAAAATGGCTGAAGCTACCGGCAGGGAATTTGTGGACATTGATGATGAAATTGAGGCAGATGAAGGCATGAGTGTAGCACAGATTTTTGAGAAAAAAGGGGAAGCTTACTTCAGAAAACTGGAAACTGAGAAGTTGAGACAGATGTGCAAACGAAGAGGTCTAATCATTGCAACCGGAGGCGGTGTTGTAAAGACAAAGGAAAATTGCAAAATTATAAGGCAGAACGGTACAGTCATCTGGGTAAAGAGAGATTTGGACAAGCTTGACACCGAGGGAAGACCCATTTCAAAGTCCGTGCCTTTACCTCAGCTTTATGATCAGAGAAAAGATGCCTATGAAAGCTGGAGTGACTTTTTTATAGACAACAATGAAGATTTGTAAAGACATAAGAGGATTTTACGAATTTAGGCAGTAAAGCTAATCAGTCAGATTGATTTATTCACAGGGTTGTTTCTTTATAAGCGTTAAGTTTTGTGTATGGAGAGTATATGATGAAAATAATCGTAATTAACGGTCCCAACATAAATCTGTTGGGGATAAGAGAACCTGAAATTTATGGCGATAGAAGTTATGAGGATTTAATAAACTATATTGAAGGCGGAGCAAAGGCTCTGGATGTGGAAGTCACTTATTTTCAATCGAATCATGAGGGTGACATAATTGATGAAATCCAAGGAGCTCTCGGAGCTTTTGACGGTATCGTTATCAATCCTGCAGGCTATACCCATACCAGCGTTGCTATTTTAGATGCCCTTAAAGCTGTGGGATTACCTGCGGTGGAGGTTCATATTTCCGACATAGAAAGTCGTGATGAGTTTAGAAAAATCTCCCTGACAAAGGGCGGCTGCATAGCCGGTGTTGTGGGGAAAGGCTTTGACGGTTATGTTATGGCAATTAAGCTTATAAAAAATCATCTTGAAGGTCGGTAATACGGATTGTAAAGTTGGAATTCGCATTGGTTTCACTGATTCGTATAATTATAATAAAATCGAAAACGAAAAAAATAAAGAGTAGAAAATTTTACTCTTTATTTAATTTGTGTACTGATAGTGCTGTCGAAGAAAGTCCGTTTTCAGTGCTATTTTGCTTTAATATATTCTTTTATTGCTTTGCCTAATAATTGTATACCCTCTATTATTTTTTCCTCAGACATACAGGAAAAGTTCAATCTGAAATTATTTTTTATTTCACCACTTGGATAAAAGGCTTCTCCCGGAACGAAAGCGACACCTTTTGGTAGGGCTTTTTCTCTTTGCAGGCAGGATGCGTCCAGACCATCAGGAAGTGTTACCCATGTAAATAAACCACCCTTTGGGTTGGTATATGTTACATCTTCGGGAAAGTATTTTTCCATCGCTTTTATCATTACATTTTTTCGATGAGAATAGACCTTTTTCATTGATGAAATATGAGTTTCTATATCATAGGTATCAAAATATGCTGATACCTCTACTTGAGAGATTGTGGAGCATTGCAGGTCAGCAGCCTGTTTTAAAGTGTTAAATATTTTGATGAAATCCTTTGATGCGTAAATCCAGCCGAGGCGATAGCCAGGACATAGTATTTTTGACAGAGTTCCCAGAAAAATCACATGATTATTTTTGTCCATGGACTTGATAGTCGGAAGCTCTTTTCCCTCAAAATAAAGCTCTCCGTAGGGATTGTCCTCCACCACAAGAACATCGTATTTTTCTATAAGTTCCACAAGTTTTCTTCTTCTGTCTATGGACCATGACCTGCCACCGGGATTTTGAAAATCGGGATTTATGTATATGAATTTTATATTTTTTTCTGATGCCAGAATTTTTTCCAGAACTGAAAGGCGCATGCCATGTTCATCCGTTGGAATTTCAATAAAGTTTGGCTCATAAGCCCTGAAGGCATTGATTGCACCCAGATAAGTTGGACTCTCACATATAATAGTATCTCCGGGATTTATAAATGCCTTTGCAACGAAGTCAAGACCTTGCTGAGAGCCGGCGGTTATGAGAATTTCGTCACTTGAAACCTTTTTATTCACCTTGCTTTCCATTCTGTCGGCAAAATGCTTTCTCAGTGGAAGATATCCTTCTGTCGCGGAATATTGAAGTGCCAGATGGGGCAGTTCTTTTAAAACTTTTTGGGATACCTCTGCCATCTCTGCGGCAGGGAAAAGCTCCGGGGCAGGAAAGCCTCCGGCAAAAGAAATCATGCCGGGGATTTGGGTGGCTTTCAGAAGATCTATCATTGAGCCCCCGTTCATGCCCTTTAGGCGATTGGCTAATTTGATTTTCATGTATCATTCCTCCGTGAATTAAATGTATTCATCTAAAGCGATATAATCATAAAAAAATATTATAACATGTTTTATGGATTTTTTCATACTTGATTTACACCATTTGCTGTGTTAAATTTGTCTTGGTGGTATTCTTCGGAAACTACACAACTTCAAAATCAAAATATTTATTAGGAAAGCGAACTAGTATTACACTCTAACGGAGGTGATAACTTATGTACAAGGTTGGCGTTATCGGTGCAGGCAAGGTCGGAGTCTCACTTGGTAAGTACTTTTTTTCAAATTTCGACCCGGCTTTCAGTGAAGACAGCTGCAAAGAGATGAGTGCAGACACTTCACAGAATATATGTACCGTAAGTACTGAGGACTATGTGTTGCAGGGCTTTTATAGCAGAAGCTGCGAAAGTGCAGTAAGTGCAGCCCGGCTTACAAATTCGGAAAGCTACTTAAGTCTGAAAACTTTAGTGAAACAGTGTGATGTTCTTTTTATCACCACCCCGGACGATGCAATCCAAAGCGTTTGGGAAGAAATCAGTAAACTTTTTATTGAAAACAAGGTAATATGTCATTGCAGCGGTTCTCTTTCATCGGAGGTGTTTTTTGATGTGGAAAGAACAGGAGCAAAGGTATGTTCTATTCATCCCCTTATGGCTATAAACAGCAGGGAATTGTCATATCGAGATTTATCAGAGGCATTCTTCACATTGGAAGGGAACGGGGAGGCAGTGAACTTTTTTGCAGAGCTTCTTTCTCTAAAGGGTAATCGGTACAAAATTCTTGAGAGCTCGGATAAGACAAAGTATCATGCGGCATCGGTTTTTATGAGCAATCTGATAATCGGCATGTACAATGTGGCTCTAAAGTTGTTGAAAGATTACGGCTTCTCTGAAGAAGAAGCTATGGAAGGATTCAAGACTCTCGCCCTGGGCAATATGGCGAAGCTTATGGAAAAAGGAAGGTTCAAAAGTCTTACAGGTCCTGTAGAACGCTGTGATGTAGGCACTGTTACCAAGCACTTGACAGCACTTTCGGATATGCAGGATAGAAATGCGATGGAAATATACAGACTTCTAAGTTTAGAAATAGTGGATATAGCAAAAGAAAAAAATCGTGACAGAGATTATAGTAAACTGGAAAGAATTTTAAGACCGTCTGGGACAAGATAAGGAGGAAAACGCATTTAAGCGTGTAAAGGAATTATGAAAAATACAGTATTAACTTTTAAACAGGCAAAAGAGAACAAAGAAAAATTGACGATGATTACGGCTTATGACTATTCAACAGCGAAAATTTTCGATGAAGAGGGAGTCAACTCAATTTTAATCGGGGATTCACTGGGTATGGTTATGCTCGGATATGAAGACACCCTGAAAGTTACTATGGAGGACATGATTCATCATACAGCAGCCGTTTCAAGGGGAGCAAAGAATGCTCTGATAGTTGGAGATATGCCGTTCATGTCATACAGTACCGGTATAAGAGATGCGGTAATAAATGCAGGCAGACTCATGTCGGAAGGTGGTGCAGATTGTGTCAAACTGGAGGGTGGAACTGAAGTTTGCGATGTTATCAGGGCAATTGTAACGGCAAAAATTCCTGTCTGTGCTCATATCGGGCTTACGCCTCAGGCGGTTAATGCCCTCGGAGGCTTCAAAGTCCAAGGGAAGGACATAGAGTCAGCAAATAGACTCATAAAAGATGCTCTTGCCGTTCAGGAGGCAGGTGCCTTTGCAGTTGTAATTGAATGTGTGCCGGAGGCATTGTCAAAGAAAATAAGCGAAATGCTGGACATTCCGACCATAGGAATCGGGGCAGGTTCAGGATGTGACGGACAGGTGCTTGTTTATCAGGATATGCTTGGAATGTATTCTGATTTTAAACCTAAATTTGTCAAGAGATTTGCCGATGTAGGAAGTGAAATGAGAAAGGGCGTTCAAGATTATATCGGTGCAGTTAAGGATGGGAGCTTTCCGGCAGAGGAACACTGTTTTAAGATAGACCAGGATGTAATTGAAAAATTGTATTAAAAAACTTTACTATTACCGGGTGAAATTTTCACTGATTAGTTCATAGGGTGAAATTATCACAGAATAACAACAAATGATTATGTTATACCTTGACAGAATTATTGCGACTATGTACAATAAAAACGATTAGTGAAATTTAATTCATTTCATCGAAAGGAGAAAAATATGATGAAAACTAAGAAGATTAAATTGAGTATTGCTGTTTTATCCGTCTTGATGCTTATATCGGCATCGGGGATAGTTTTTGCCAGTAATAATAATTATGGATTTAGTTTCAAGCTTAAATCAGGGCATAGGAACTCATATTCTAAAGAAAGATACAGGCAAACCAGTAATCAGTTTAATAAGTGGAAAGTGAATTTGAAATATAATTCTGAAGGGAATGGGACGAAAGCCACTTTTTGGTTGGCAAAAAACAATAAATCAAGGACAGTGGTTTCTCTGACACATGATGTTAAGCAGGGAACAGGCGCACATTATTATACAGCCACAGCTGCAGCTAGCAGAACTTATGTCAGATTAGCTGCTGAAAATAACAATAACGCACCTTGCAGTGTAGCAGGATTTTGGGATGAAGAAACGGACTAATCTAATATAGTGCAGAAGAATGGAATGGAGAGGAAGGGTGAGCCTATGCAGGCTCACTCGGTTTAAACTATGAAATCATTTTTTTTACGAATTATCCATGATAAAATAAAGCTATTTTTTGTGATTATTATTCTACTTTTACCGGTAATCCAAGTTGTGCAGGTATGGACTGCCTGCTATAAAATAGGACTCGGATTTTACTCACCCCCATATGCGACATTTACAAGTTTGCCGGGAGTAGCACATCATATTTTGAACAAAGTATTAATTTGGTTTATGCCTTTATACATGTCATTAATTTTCGCAGATACTGTTATTGAAGATTCGGAAACACATCTATCAAATTCAGAGATAGTCAGAAGGGGAAAGAAAATATATATAAGAACAAAGGTTGCAGGTACTTTCATAATGGCGTTTGCTCTGATATTAGTTTCAATGTTGTTGAATTTAGTGCTTTGTTATATAGTTTTTCATAACGGCAAGTTTATCGGTATGGACGTAGGAGATTCACCTGAGAATTTTTTGTATAATATTTCCCATGCTCATCCATTGCTGGCAAACATAGTTTTTGACATCGTTACTGCCTTTATGTGCGCCTTGATCGCCGCAGTGGGAACAAGCATAGCATTGATTGCCCCGAATAGGAAGATGGTGTACAGTATGACATTGATTGTATGGCTTATACCTATGGTGCTAAAAAGGTCTTTAGTATTTGTGTTTCAACCTTTTTCTGAGTATGATTTTTCAGATTTAATACCTATATTCTTATCTGTATCGGTGGCGTATGTTCTGATAATAGTGTGTACGGTATTTTGGAGGTTGAGAGATGACGAGGCATGAATTATTCAGGAGCATTATTTTTACGGCTGTGGTTCCTCTGCTTGTAGCAGGGAATGGAATAAGAGGAATGTATGTCCTTATAAATAGTGAACGTATATCGGAAAGGGAAATTTTCTATAATCTTATACACACATCCAATGGAGAGTTGGCATCGACTGCACTCATGTTACTTATATTTGCTCCTATGGTGATGATTGTGTTTGAACACATAAAGGGTGACGATAGGTTGGACTGCGTAGTTAGGCACAGAAACCGAGATTCATACACGAAGAGTTTGATTGCGGACGGAGTGAAATATAGTGCTTGCGTGGTTGTACTTATGGAGACCCTAAAAGTATTTTCGCTGATTCTTTTTTTGGGACTAAAAATAATAGTGTCAAAGATCTTGCTATTCTATCTATTGCTGGATACTCTGGTAAGTTTTTTATTTTATTTTAGAGTAATCAACATATACCTGTTGTGCAAGGCAAAATTTTCCAGTAGAAATATAAGCATTATAATAACGGTATTGGTATATTTTATTGAATATGTTATTTTCTTTTATGTTTTCTATGAAACGGAACTGCTACCTGCGTACACCTTAATAATTCCGTTTGCTGCCGTATTTCAAGGCATTAATCCGGTGCTAATGGTGGGGGAGATATGTGTTTCGCTGATTATGAATATTATGTTTGCACTGTTATTGATTGTTGAGATGCGGAGGAAGGATATTTTGAGTTTTGAAAAGTAGACTTACAGGTGTTGCATTGTTTATAGCTGTAACAATATTGCAGTGCTTTATAATAAACAGTGCAGCTATTGAGGAAACTGAATTCGGATTTGCTACAACATATATAGCAGGAGCTATTGACAGTAGCATTATACAAATAACCCTCTTTTCATATTTACCCATACCATTCCTGCTATTCATAGCAGAGGATATGATGGAAGATCTGGTAAAAGGATATAGTTTGATGGTAATTATCAGAAATTATAGTCGTAAACTATTATTTGCAAAAATGTTGGTGAAAGTAATATTGATAACTGCATTATCAGTTGCTTTTATAACTCTGCTGTCTTTGCTGTTTGGTGTTAACAGTGTTTCACTTGATACAGCAGAAAAGGGTAATACAGTAGTGTTTTACGGTTTGGTTTTGTTAAATATCGTTGCTCTTGATGTTGTTTTAGCCTTGATATTACATAGAAAACAGGTGAGCAATATTTTTATAAATGTTTTTTTTGTAATATCATTGTTACTGCCAATAAAGAGTGAGAGCAGCCTGCTTAACTGTATATTTTTTCCCAGACTTGCCTTTGCAAGGGTTAACGGAGTAATAAGTGGGACGGATATTGATACACTTTACCTGCAATTGTTCTTATTGATTTATTTTGTGATTATTTGTGTTGTAGGTCAGGAAAAATATAAAAATATGGATATATACTAGGATTTGCTTAATTCAGTTCGAATTTCTGGATTTATGAGCAGTAGTAATAATGTGTACTGAGGTGATAAAATGCTTGAAATAAAAAATGTAACGAAAACTTTAAAGAAGAGAAAAGTTCTTAATGATGTATCATATACTTTCAAAGAGAAAACGATATATGGTTTGCACGGGATAAACGGCTCAGGGAAAACTATGCTTTTAAGATTGATTGCAGGTCTTATCGTCCCGACAGAAGGAGAAGTATATTGGAACAATAAAAAGCTGCATGAAGACATATCCTTTCCCGGAAATGTTGGAATAGTAATTGAAAATATGGAAATGTTGCCACAATATACAGCAAAACAGAATTTGAGTATTTTATCTAAACTCAAGAATATTGCAGATGAAAGTGATATTGAAAATGCACTTAAACGAGTAGGCTTAGATGCAGCGGCATATTTGAAGGTAAAAAAATATTCTCTAGGGATGAAACAAAGACTAAATATTGCACAGGCTATTTTTGAGAAGCAAGATTTAATTTTGTTGGATGAGCCTACAAACGCATTGGATGAAGATGGAGTCAAATTGATTTATGATATAGTGAAAGAAGAAAAAGAAAGAGGTGCTACCATCCTCATTGCTACGCACCATAAGGATGACTTGGCTAATATGTGCGATGTTCTTATCAATGTTAGGGCTGGAAGAATATATTGATATTTTAGGGGGAAATTATGAAGAAAAATTACATCAGGGTATTTCTTTTGATGGGAATCATAATATTAGCATTGGGAGCTTTCTCTTATCTGACCAGAGAAAAAGATAATAAGGGAAAAAATAGTCAAAACTATGAAAATGAGATTATGGAAAAGGATTCCTTAGCAAGGAAAGAAGCAAAAAAAATTACAAGCAGCGCAACTGATAAAGGAAAAGTACCCTCCAAGGTGCAAAAGAAGATCATCAAAAGTATAAATGAGATTTACAGTATTATCGGTAAAGATGGAGATTTATCACAAAAAAATAAAATTGCTTTATCGTATAAAACGGCGGTTCTTTTTTATGTAAATGATAAGATAAGTGAGCACAAAAGTAACCCTAAGTACACTGAAAAGTTTTTAGACAATAAGGTATATAAAGCAATTATGCAGCTACACAACTTTTTTGCAGATTCCAATGAAGATTCTATAAAAAAAGAAGATGTTATAAAAATACTTGGAAGTAAGGATTATCAATCATTTATCTCTGATAATGCTTTTAGAGAGTATATTAATTTGCTGAAAAAGAAGTATGAGTAGATAGATAATGTCGAACCGGAAATATTTCTCATAATAAATTTCGGCACAAAAGATTTCTCAGACTAAATTCCATAATATATATTAAAGTAGAACTTACTTTGCGAATTTACAATTCAAAATATTAAAAACGCAAACGTTGCAACAATTTGACTTTATAACATTATTGTGGTAAAGTGCACGGTATAGAGATTATGTTTTTATGAGTTAGGAGGGAAATGATGGATAAGAACAAAAAAGTACAGATAATTGTATTGGCAGGTTTAGTATTGACGGTGATTGCTTTGTTTCTCACATTATATAAAGCATCTTTCTTAGGTCAGAATGTCAGTGATTCTATTTTTAATGCATATAGTAAGCAAGGGAAAACAGGATATATAATGCTTTTCTTGGCATCGCCGATTCTGGCAAGCGTTTTTGTTTTACTGAAGAAAAGGATTCCTGTAATAATATTCGGGCTGCTTCAGTGCGGTCTTTGGGCTTTACTTACATCTACCTTTAAGGATCAGTTCAAGGGAATAAAAGTAACCTTCAGCTACGGTGCAGGATTTTATGTAGGACTTCTGGGAGCTGTCATCATACTTTTAGGCGGCATTATTGCCATAGCGACAGGGGCTTTCAAAGAGCCTAAATAGTTTATTGATACACAGTGTTTAGATGGAAAACTTTTGTTTTATGAATAAGACTTTCAAGAATTGACGGCGTAGGCAGGCACTTCGCTGCTAACTTTCTGTATGTATTTTCTTTATAAAAGTTGCAGCAAGGATCGTTGCAACGGGAACCACAAGGCAGCAACCTATACCGCTTAAAGAAATTGAAATCAGTTCTTTGGCAAGGGATTTGCTGTTAAGTACCGTTACAAATGAATATTCACTTATATATTGTATAAACAATGTAAGATATTCTGCAATATATATATAGAAAATTGTATGAATGGATGTAGCCAGTATGGACTTACTGACCACAAATGATGATTTCATCAGTTGTGTGGTAGTAAGTCCTTTATTATTTGCAGATATTTCAAATACTGAGCTGATGATGGCAACGGAGGTATCCAGCAGTACTCCGACTAAGGCTATTATCATGGTGGAAATTTGGAGGGAAAGCATACTTATGCCGATATTTCTGGTGTAGCCGTTGGAATCAGTCACTTCGTATTCTTCGGGAGGAAATCCCTGTCCGTGGGAGTTTGCAGCAAACAGGTATAGGACAGGAACCATGAGGACAAATATTATGACTATGGAAATCAGTGCAAGATGAGCCTTTATTCCACCCTCATTTTGATAGTAAAGGGTGATCAGACTTATTATTACGCAGGAAGACAGAGTTACCGGGATCGGAGAGATTCCGTTATATATTAAAAATATTGCAACCAGTAACAGACTGCCGTTCATAGCCGTGGTTATAATTGATTTTGAACCTTTTTCACCACAAATTAAAAGAATAAGGATTATTAGAATTACTGTCAAAGTTATTAAAATCATTTTAATACCTTTCTTTATCAGACATAATTAAGCAGCGGCTTTTATATTTTTGCAGATTTGCCAGGTCTTTCCCTTTGGCAGGTTTTTCTGTAATAATAGATTGCGATTGCTCCGGATATCGGAATAGCAAGAACGACGCTTATGGATCCTGTAAGGAAACGGGCAAGCTCAAAGAAGCTGTTGTACCTTAAAATTGTTCGAAAGCCTATCCCATTTCGCATTGACAAGATTATGTTGGGCATACTCGCCGCTATATTGGTGAAGAACATAAGGGTAATCATCGTTCCTACAAGATCATCGCCAACCTCTCTGCAGGAAGAAATGAATTCTTTGCGTCCCGGTGCTTCAGCGGTTTCTGATATCTGGTCTACGGTCATTATCATAGTTACCACAACATCCATTACGGCTCCGAGACAGCCTACCAGGATTTCCGATATGAAGATAAAGCCTGCATCCCTTTGGGAGTAAGGCATTATGAGATAGTCCATGAAGTCATAGTCGATTTGTCCGCCAAAGTAAATAATCACTGTGGAAATAATCACTGTAATCAATACGGTGATTATGGTGGCTGCAAAGGACAGATAGGTTCGCTTATTTTTCCCGTACATGAAAAATAGCAACATGGCAGTAAAAAATATACTCATGGGAATCATGGTGAAAAGCAGATTTACCCCTTTTAAATAAAGCAACAGAACCAGATAAAAAGCAGCCATATTAAGGATAAGGCTGAAAATAGTCAGAATCCCATGTTTTCCGCCTATGAGGAGAAACATTCCAAATAGAAATACTAAAACCAGAATTACAAAGGTATCTCGCTTGACGCCTCCGAACAACCCGTGTAGCTGCCCCTTTTGTAAAGAGATTTTTTCAACAAATATTTTATCTCCGGGAGAAAGCTTTACAGTATAAACTTCGGATTTTTCGTACCGATTTTCGGAAAGGAGAATTCTACCCTTTTTTTCTCCATTTAATAACTTAATCTTTAGAGATTGTCTGATGTATTTTTCTTCATAGGTGTGCTTTCCATCATCACCGTTAACTGTTTTGTAGGTGACTTCTTTTACGGATATGACTTTCCCTATATTTTTCTCATAGAGAAATGAATTATTTTCCATGAAGAAGTAAGTTGCCACTAAAGTTAAAATAAAAAACAATATGTGTAATGTCAACAATTTTTTTTTCATATCTTTATACAAAACTCCAAATCTCTGCTTGCAATAAATTAAAAGTGGTATATAATCTCCATTATACTATAAAATATAAAGGAGGAGTTAGCGTATGAAACAAGAAACTAAATGTATACAGTCAGGCTATAAACCGAAGAACGGGGAATCCCGAATGATGCCTATTATACAGAGTACCACATTTAAGTATGATTCAAGTGAACATATGGGAAAACTTTTTGCGCTGGAGGATACCGGTTATTTTTATACCAGATTGCAAAACCCGACTAACGATATGGTTGCAGGGAAGATAGCCGATTTGGAAGGCGGCAGTGCAGCAATGCTGACTTCTTCCGGACAGGCGGCTTCATTTTTTTCGGTTTTTAATCTTGCAGGAAACGGTGATCATGTAATAGCATCTGCAGCTCTATATGGAGGTACTTTTAATCTTTTTGATGTCACCATGCGAAGAATGGGTATTGACTTTACCTTCGTTGATCCGGACTGCACAGATGAAGAACTTGAGGCGGCTTTTAAACCGAATACAAAGCTGGTCTTTGCCGAGACTCTATCCAATCCATCTCTTGTGGTTCTGGATATAGAAAGGTTTGCTGAGACAGCCCATAGTCATGGTGTTCCGCTGATTATCGATAATACCTTTGCTACACCTATCAACTGCAGACCTTTTGAGTGGGGAGCAGACATCGTAATTCATTCTACCACAAAATACATGGACGGTCACGATGTAGGTGTTGGTGGAGTCATTGTAGATAGCGGAAATTTTGATTGGATGGAAAATAAAGAAAAATTTCCCGGACTTTGTACCCCGGATGAGTCATATCATGGTATAATATACGCAGAGACTTTCGGAAAAGAAGGGGCATATATAACAAAGGCCACAACTCAGCTTATGAGGGATCTTGGAGCGATTCAAGCTCCTCAGAATGCTTTTTATCTTAATTTGGGTCTGGAATCACTTGCACTGAGAGTTCAAAGACATTGTGCAAATGCTATGGCGGTTGCAGAATTTCTGGAGAAACATCCCAAGGTTGCATGGGTAAACTATCCTGGGCTTTCAGGTAATAAGTATTACCACAGAGCAGAAAAATATCTTCCCGATGGCAGTTCCGGAGTTGTTTCCTTCGGACTCAAAGACGGAAGAGAAGGGGCAGAGAAATTTATGGGCAGACTTAAATTGGCAATAATTGCCACACATGTTGCAGATGCCCATACCTGTGTTTTGCATCCCGCCAATTCCACTCATAAACAGCTAAGTGACGAAGACCTTTTGGCGGCGGGTGTAACCCCGGACTTAATCCGATTCTCAGTTGGGATAGAAAACATAGACGATATAATTGAGGATTTAACTCAGGCTTTGGAGGCAGTATAAATCTGACAAAGACCCGGTTTGGGTCAGCACAAATAAAAGGAGATAACATGGGAGCTATTGAAATAATTTTATTGATTTTGCTGGTGGCAGTAACTTGTGTTTCAGTATTCTTGCTGAGCAGGTTTACGGGACTTTATAAAGAGATGAACGCTTACAGGCAGGAAACAGGCAGGGCAATCAATGATTCTTTCAATAGCTTTTCCAATATGCTGTATAATTCTCAAAAGAGTACGATAGATTCACAGGAGAAGAGGCTTGATGAAATAAGCAGACAGTTTAACAGAATGCAGGCGGATAATAACCAAAGGCTTGACGAAATGCGAAATATTGTAGACGAAAAGCTTCAGAAAACTTTGGAGGAACGGATCGGGCAATCCTTTAGAACCGTTAATAACAGCTTATCAAAGGTTGCCGAAGGTCTTGGGGAAATGCAGACTATAGCCGGCGGTGTAGGAGACCTAAAAAAAGTGTTGTCCAATGTTAAAACCAGAGGTGTACTTGGTGAAATTCAGCTTGCATCCATACTGGAAGAAATACTGGCACCACAGCAGTATGAGCAGAATGTCAATACTACAGGTGAAGGCAGAAATATTGTGGAATTTGCAGTCAAACTTCCCGGAAATGATGAAGGCTTTGTCTGGCTTCCAATAGATTCCAAATTTCCGGGGGACACCTACGGAAATCTTGTAGATGCCTACGAAACAGGAGATTCCAAACTGGTTTTAGCTGCACAAAAAGAGCTTATTTCTACGATAAAAAAAGAGGCAAAGGATATTAGTGAAAAATACATTGCACCACCGAAAACCACAAACTTCGGAATAATGTTTCTGCCCTTTGAGGGACTTTACTCCGAGGTTGTAAGACTTGGACTTGTTGAAGTTTTACAGAGAGATTATAAGGTGAATATAGCAGGTCCCACCACTATGGCGGCAACCCTTAACAGTCTTCAGATGGGATTTAAAACTCTGGCAATACAGAAAAGAACCGGTGAAGTATGGGAAATATTAGGGGCAGTGAAAACTGAATTTGCAAAATTTGAAGCAGAGCTTGAAAAAGCTCAGAAAAATGTAATACAGGCGAACAATAATCTAGAAAATCTGCTTGGTACCAGGAGCAGAGTGATGCGCAGCAAACTGAAGAAGGTGGAAGAACTGCCGGGTGATGAGGCACGGAAAATATTAGACTTAGAAGATTAGGAGCAGATAAGTACATGAGCATATTCGCTGTTGGAGATTTACATTTAGCATTTGATTCGAGAATAGAAAAACCCATGGATATATTTGGAGATAGATGGAAAGATCACCCACAGAGGCTGAAGGAGTTTTGGCATGAGAATGTTAAAAATGATGATATTGTAATTATTGCAGGAGATGTTTCATGGGGGCTCAGGGTGGATGAAGCTATGGCAGATTTTCAGTGGCTTCACACTCTTGCCGGAACCAAAATAATTACCAAGGGAAATCACGACCTGTGGTGGACATCTGTTAATAAGATGAACGGTCTTTTTGATGATATTATTTTTCTTCAGAATCACTGTTATGTTGTGGAGGATATGGATATCGCCATAGCAGGCTCCAGAGGATGGATTTGTCCGGGAAGTGATGGATTTGACTCCCATGATGAAAAGATTTTCAAGAGGGAACTGATAAGGTTGAAATTTTCGTTAGAAGAGGCCAAAAGCTCAGGTGCAAAGGAGATAATTGCAGTTCTTCACTATCCTCCAACGAATGATAAGCATCAGGTCTCAGAGTTTACTAAGATGTTGACAGACTACGGTGTTAAAATCTGTGTCTATGGTCACTTGCACGGAAAGGATTCTTTTAGCCGGGGATTTCAGGGGATTCTCGATGGAGTAGAGTATAGGCTGATTTCTTTGGATTATCTGGAGTGTAAATTGAAGCACTTAAGATAGAAATTTCAATAAAAATCAGAAAGGATGGTTTGGATATGAAAAGAGTTATTCTGATAATTGCAGATAGTCTTGGTGTAGGAGCTGAACCTGATGCGGATAAGTACGGTGATTTAGGCTCTGACACATTGCTGCATGCCGCAGAGAATACCGAAGGCTTTGCCATGCCAAATCTTTCGAGGCTTGGAATGGGAAATATTGACGGGGCTGCCGAAGGAAGATATGCAGTTGATGAGGGGGAGATAGCCGGAAGTTTCGGTAAGATGCAGGAGTTATCAGCCGGAAAGGATACTACCACAGGTCACTGGGAGATTGCAGGGATTGAAACCAAAATTCCGTTTAAAACATATCCGAATGGATTTCCGGAAGACTTCATAAAAGCTTTTCAGGATAAAATAGGCAGTGAAGTTTTAGGAAATTATCCCATTTCAGGTACTGAAATTATAGAAATTTGCGGAGATGAACATGAGGCGACGGGAAAACCTATAGTTTATACCTCTGCCGATAGTGTTTTTCAGATTGCTGCAAATATAGATGTGATACCTTTGGAGAGACTATATGAAATATGTGAGATTGCGAGGGGAATGCTGGTTGGAGACTGGGCATGTGGAAGGGTTATTGCAAGACCTTACACCAAAAAAAACGGTAAGAGAGTCAGGACGACTGACAGGAGAGATTTTTCTGTAACACCTCCGGAGAAAACGCTGCTGGACAAAATCAGCAGTGCCGGGCAAACCGTTTATGCTATCGGCAAAATCCATGATATATTCAATGGAAGGGGATGTACAAAATCCGTTCATACAGATGGGAATATGGACGGGATTGATAAAACCCTTGAGGCTATGGAAGAGGAATTTGAAGGTCTGATTTTTACAAATTTAGTGGATTTTGATTCTCTTTACGGTCACAGAAGAGATCCCGCAGGATACGGAAAAGCCATCATGGAGTTAGATGGAAGAATCCCTGACATTATTGAAAAAATGAAAGACGATGATATTTTGATAATCACAGCAGATCATGGAAATGATCCTGTACATAGAGGTTTTGATCATACCAGAGAATTTGTTCCTGTTTTAGTTTACGGAAAAAATATTAAAGCAGGGCATAACCTGGGAACAAGAAAATCCTTTGCAGACTGCGGGCAGACGATTTCCGCTTATCTGGGAGTAGAACCTACAAAGATCGGAAAGAGCTTCCTGGAGGAAATAAGCCTATGAATATGGAGGAAATAATCAGAATAAAAAGGGATGGAGGAGTACTGACCCCTTCTGAGTTAAAGTATTTTGTTCATGGATATGTGGCAGGAGAAATTCCTGATTATCAGGCTTCTGCACTTCTGATGGCTATATATTTTCAAAAACTGACAGGCACGGAAACTGCCGAACTTACCGGTCTGATGAGATATTCCGGAGATACAGTGGACTTATCGGAAATTCCCGGTACGAAAGTGGATAAACATTCCACAGGTGGAGTTGGAGATAAAACAACGTTGATAGTTGCACCTATAGCTGCGGCGTTAGGAGTGCCCGTTGCAAAGATGAGCGGCAGAGGACTTGGATTTACAGGCGGTACAATAGATAAGTTAGAAGCCATACCGGGTTTTAAAATAATTCTTAGCCCTGAAGAATTTATTGAACAGGTAAAGTCCATAGGTGTTGCGGTAATCGGGCAATCAGGAAATCTGACTCCTGCAGATAAAAAAATATATGCGTTAAGAGATGTTACCGCCACAATAGAAAATAAAAGCCTGATAGCTGCATCAATAATGAGCAAGAAACTTGCAGCGGGAAATGATGCCATAGTTCTTGATGTAAAGTGCGGAAAAGGTGCATTTATGAAAACCCTTGAGGACGCACGAGCTTTGTCTGAGCTTATGGTGGAGATTGGAGATTATGCAGGAAAGAAAACGGTGGCAGTTATTTCTGATATGAACCGTCCTTTAGGCTATGCTGTAGGAAATTCTCTTGAGGTTCGTGAGGCTATTGAAGTCTTAAAAGGGAAAGGTCCGGATGATATTAGAGAATTGTCGATAAAACTTGCAGGAATAATGGCATATTTGGGAGGAAAATCAGCATCGGAAGAAGAAGGCTGCAGCCTTGCAGAGTACGCATTGAATTCAGGACAGGCTTTGGATAAATTCAGAGAATTTATAAAGGCTCAAGGGGGTAATCAGGATGTCTGTGATGACTTTGAATTATTACCTCTTGGGGATAAAAAAGCAGAAGTATATGCTCGAGAAAAGGGCTATGTATGTGAAATAGACGGAGAGAGGATAGGTTTTGCTTCTCAGCATACAGGAGCCGGCAGGAAGACCAAGGAGGACTCCGTAGATTTGGGTGCGGGAATTTTGCTTAACAAAAAAGTCGGCGATGCTGTCTTCAAAGGTGATATCATTGCCACCGCTTTCGGCAATGATGTCAATAAGGTGAAGTCAGCCGGAAATGAAGTGCTCAAAGCTTATTCTATCTGTGATAAAAAACCTGAAAAGACAGAGCTGATAAAGGAGATTATTTGATTATATTAACTGTCTGAAAATCTGTATGAAACGAAACAATCTCGTAGAGTGCGGAGGTTGCTGATTATATGTAACAATTTGAACTATTATTTAAAAGATTAAGGAGTTGTTGATGAATAAGTTTACAAGTAAACCGATTCCGGTTATTTCCGATCCGGAAAATTGCGATAACAGAGATTTTATTGATTCTCCGTTAGTTGAGATCAAACCTAATGAGAAAATTATAGTCGATATGCAGTATCCTGTCCTAGGCTTTGAAAATGGAGAAAAGCGTTGTCTTGCAAGGAAAGAAGTTGTTGAAATGTTGTATAAGGCGGCAGATTTACTTCCCGATGGATATAAATTTGTTATTTGGGACGCATGGAGACCCTTTGCACTTCAGAAAGAATTATTTATTTCATACAGCGAAAAGATAATTAAGGAATTTCATCTTGAGGATAAGACAAAGGAAGAACAGGAAATAGAAATTGGCAAGTTTATTGCAAATCCAATTCCGGATAGAGAACTGCCTCCTGCACATACCACAGGTGGTGCCGTCGATTTAACCATAATGGGACCTGACGGAAAAGAACTTGAATTCGGTACGGATTTTGACGCTTTTACTGATAAAACAAGGGCGGCATATTATGAAACCGTTGATGTTGAAAGTGATCCTGATGCAAGAATCATAAGGGATAACCGCCGATTTTTATACAATGTTATGATAGAAGCAGGCTTTGGAAATCTTCCCTCAGAATGGTGGCACTATGAATATGGTGATAAGAACTGGGCATATATACAGGGAAAACCCGCAGTTTATGACGGAATTTTTGAATACTGATTGTTAATTGTGTGATGATACTGTATAATGATGGAGGATTATTTATTTTTAGCATTAGAAAGGAGAATAAATTATGCTAAGTTCATTCTTTCACAGCACTTTAGGTAGAAATACCTTAGTGGCGGCAGACGATACATGGACACTTTTATTCGTTCTTGTAGCAGGCGTTGCCACAGCGATTTTTTTAGAGCAAAAATATACCTGGGCATCTAAGGTTTCTGGCGCAATTATTGCACTTATCATGGCTCTTATACTTTCAAATCTCGGTATTATTCCTATTCACAGTGTTTTATATGATGACATTATTTGGGGTTATGCAGTGCCGATAGGAATTCCGCTGCTGCTGCTTCAGTGCAATATGAAGAAGATTTGGAAAGAAACCGGTAGAATGATGGTTGTATTTTTAATCGGAGCAGCAGGTACTTGTTTAGGTGCACTTCTTGCTTATACCTTGCTGCACAACTCAATTCCGGAAGCTCCCGGAGTCTCTGCAATGATGACCGGTACATATATAGGCGGAGGTGTAAACTTTGCGGCACTTGCAACGCAGTTTAAAGTAACAGGGCAGACTGTTGGAGCTGCAACGGTAGCGGATAACTTGCTGATGGCTCTGTATTTCTTTGCACTTATCATGTTTGCAGGAATGAAATTCTTCCGTAACAAATATCCTCATCCACATATTGATGAAGTTGAAAATAATGGAATCGGAGATTCTCAAACCCAGGCAGCTGCATATTGGAGCCGTAAAGATATTTCTCTTAAGGATATTGCCCTTAACCTGGCTTATGCAGTTACTGTAGTTTTCCTGGCAAATATTATTTCACAGGCGATTGCAGGAGCGATTCCTACCACAAATACAGTTCTTCAGATGTGTAATATATTCTTCGGTTCACAGTATGTGTGGATAACAACACTGTCCATGATTGTTGCGACTTATGGGGAAAAGCATGTGGAAAAAATGAACGGTGCGCAAGAAATCGGTACATACTTTATCTACATGTTCCTGTTTGTAATCGGTGTTCCGGCATCAATTGTCGAGATTATAACTAATACACCGGCACTCCTTGTATTTGCGGCGATTATGGTAGCTGTTAATATGATATTCTGCTTCGTAGGAGGAAAACTTCTCAAGTTCGACCTGGAAGATTGTATTTTGGCATCAAATGCAAACATCGGAGGACCGACTACTGCAGCGGGAATGGCTATTTCTCAAGGCTGGAGTAAACTGGTAGGTCCTGTTATGCTTATTGGTACCTTCGGTTATGTAATCGGTACATATCTGGGAGTTATTATCGGAGGACTGTTAGGTGCACAATAACCTGTGCAATGAAATGGGAATACTTCGGTGATTTGAGAAAATGACTGAATAATATCTGAATAAAAAACCTCGAATTCTCATTTGAAATTGAACTCGAGGTTTTAATATTGTTATATACAGGAAACCCTGTTCGTAGGCTGAAAGCGCTCAGTTATTTGAACAGGGTTTTTTGAGTGTCATTTTGCAGATGCAAGTTCATCTATTATTTTTTTACATGCGCTGCATCCGAGTCTGTCAGCTCCGGAAGAAATCATTTCCAAAGCTTTATTCAAATCTCTGATGCCGCCGGAAGCCTTGATTTTCATAGAGTTACCTAAGGTTTCTTTCATTATTTTTACTGCGTGTGTAGTAGCTCCGCCTGAGCTGAAGCCGGTAGATGTCTTTACAAATGTGGCACCGGCTTTTCTTGACAGCAAGCAGGCTTCCCTAATTTCATCATCGGAGAGCAGGCAGGTTTCTAATATGACCTTTACGATTTTTCCTTGAGCGGAAGCTACATTAACGACTTTTGAGATGTCATTTAAGACATATTCTGATTCTCCTGCTTTGAGCATTCCTATATTTATTACCATGTCTATTTCATCTGCACCGTCTGCCAGTGCATCCGTTGTTTCTAAAACTTTGGCTTTTGTCGTAGAAGCTCCGAGAGGAAAACCGACTACGGTAGCAACGGATATAGTGTTTGAATCTTTTTCAGCAGAAAGCGAAAGAGTATCTAAGGTCTTTCTGGCTGATTTTACATAGCAGGGATTGACGCACACCGCAAAGAATTTGTTGTGGAATGCCTCTATACACAGATTTTTTATGTCCACGGGTGTGGCTTCCGGTTTTAGCAATGTGCTGTCGAAATATCTGTTGAGATTTTTCATTGGAAGGAATCTCCTCTTATCATAACTCAGGTAGTACAGATGTATGAAGGTGTATTTTGGGACTTTTATTTAAAACTCATAAAAGAAATTATCAATTAAGCGAGTTTTTCCTATATATACAGCTATCGCAACCAGTACAGATTTATCAATTTCTTCTAAGGGCTGAAGCTCTTCTGAATCCACCACAGAAATATAGTCAATCTTTGATAAAGGTTCAGAATTTATTATGTCTGTCATTATCTTTTGAAGCTCGTCTGCTTTCATTCCGGGTTTAACAGCATCTTTTCCTGCAGAGATTGCTTTTGAAAGACAAAGTGCAGCTTTTCTTTCAGTTTCATTCAGATATGTATTTCTGGATGACATTGCAAGCCCGTCTTTTTCTCTTACAATGGGGCAGCCGATTACTTCAATATCGAAGTTTAAATCCTTAACCATCTTTTTTATAATAACAAGCTGTTGTGCGTCTTTTTGACCGAAATAGGCTCTGTCGGCTTTAGAAATATTAAAAAGCTTTGATACCACGGTACAGACACCTCTAAAGTGTCCGGGTCTTTTACTTCCGCAAAGTTCATTTGACAGAAGTGATATATCCACGACAGTATGCGGATTTTGATACATTTCTGAAGGAGCCGGATAGAAGATTAAGTCCACACCCAAGCCTTTGCATAGCTCACAGTCTGCTTCAAAATCACGAGGATAGCTTTCAAGATCTTCATTTGGGCCAAATTGAGCAGGGTTTACGAAATCTGAAACCATGACAAAATCATTTTCTTCTCTTGCTTTTTTGATTAAGCTCCCATGCCCCTGATGGAGAAATCCCATTGTAGGAACCAGCCCAATGGATCTGCCCTCTCTTTTGCACCGGTTTACTGAATCTCTGACTTCTTCAATAGTTCTAGCTATTTTCATCTTTTTCTCCTTTTGTAACGGTAATATTTAAAGTAAGAGATGACTTGCTATCTACACTTTTATTTTTCAAGGTGTATACCTTTGAATTATTTTATTATTACATATCCTGAAGCAAGCCATGTTTTTCGTAATTTGTAATCCTTGAAATTTTATTTTTATCATCTACAAAGATGACTTTAGGCTTGTGGCTTCTGATTTCTTTTTCATCACAGGTTCCATACGCCATGATGATTATTTTATCTCCAACGCATACGCATCTTGCCGCAGCACCGTTCAGACAGATGATTCCACTGTCTTTTTCGCCTGCAATTACATAGGTTTCAAATCTGCTTCCGTTATCTATATCTACGATTTGGACTTTCTGATATTCGTAAATTCCGGAGGCATCCATAAGAGCTTCATCAATGGTAATGCTACCTACATAGTTCAGGTCAGCCTGTGTGATAGTTGCTCTGTGAATTTTCCCATATAGCATTTCTAATTTCACGGAATTTCTCCCTTCCATAAACATAAAAAAGAGCCCGGTTTTAAGCACGACTTAATCTGTAACTATTTCAACAAAAGCCCACGCCAAAAACGGTCTCACATTCTTCTTAACTAGAGTCTCATTCGGTTACAATATAAGCTCATAAATTTTTATAAAAAGTGTATATAACAGAGTATAGCTTTACCTGTAAATGCCATCTCCATTGGTAGTTTAACATATAAAAGCTATAATGCAAGTTTTTTATGTAATTTGTCCGAGGGAGTACACGAAAATTGACAAAGCGAATTCACATAATATATACTATGGTCAGATATATTTTACTGTAGAAGAAAGGAACTAATTATGAAATATCGTATTGAAGGAGAAACACTTCCTGTAGTGATCTGCAGAGTGGACGAAAATGAAACACTTATCACTGAAAAAGGTGCAATGAGCTGGATGTCACCTAATATGAAGATGTCTACCAATGCCACCGGAGGATTAGGAAAATCCTTGGGAAGAATGTTTTCCGGAGAATCTATTTTCCAGAACCGCTATACTGCAATGGGCGGATCGGGAGAAATTGCATTTGCATCTTCTTTTCCGGGCTGTATCAAAGCGGTGGAAATCGCACCGGGCAGAGAAATGATTGTTCAAAAGTCTGCATTTCTGGCAAGTCAAAGCAGTGTAGAACTGTCTGTATTTTTTAATAAGAAGATAGGTGCAGGCTTATTCGGCGGAGAGGGTTTTATCATGCAGAAACTTTCCGGCAGCGGTCTTGCATTCCTTGAGTTTGACGGTCATGTTTGTTCTTATGAACTTCAGCAGGGGCAACAGTTGATAGTGGACACAGGATATATAGCAGCTATGGAGGCTACTTGTTCCATGGATATTCAAAGTGTTCCGGGAATGAAGAACATATTGCTTGGAGGTGAAGGTCTGTTTAACACCGTCATTTCAGGTCCGGGAAAAGTTTGGCTTCAGACAATGCCGATCAATGCTGTAGCAGGGGCACTCTCACCGTATCTAACAACAAGTAAATAAAGTAGTTCTCACAGAATATAGAATCTATAAAATATCAAAATCCCCTCTGATGTAACTTTAACCGACAGCTGATATCTGAAAGTTAGACTTCAAAATCTAGAGAAATCTAACGAACAGAACATCGGTTCATTCAAGAGGGGCTTTTTCGTTATAATTTTTGAAAAGAGCAAGGAGATTTGTTAGTTTAACAATTGCAATATTGATGCTTATAAAACGGCTGATCAATTTGACCCGGATATTCTTTAATTCAGCTCAACAGATGATGAAATATAGTATCTGTAACCTTTTGCTCTACAGAATTTTGATATTTGTCGTATCAGAGCTTTATCCTTTGTATATTCAATAAGATATACGGAGAGCCCGGCTCTTTTCGCTTTTCTGCAGTAAGTTTTATAGTACGCTGTCGTTTTAGGATTTTGTTTCAGAAATTTTTTCCTTTTAAAGTCAATTTTAGAGAAAAAAGTTTCTTGATTTATTCCGTCAATATACTTCAACGGATGATTATTCCTTATAGCTTTTAATACATAAGCATCACCACCATTTATGATTATATCCATTTTTTCAGCCTTGAGAGACTTCAGAATAACTGTTAAACCCTTATATATTTTCTTTTTTTTGTAGTTATAGTAGACATCAGCATTGTCTATAAATAAACCGTCAATATTCTTCTTTTTCAGTGCTTTTCCTTTTTTCAGTATGAATTTTTGCCATTTTTTCTTTGAAACATCTACCCATCTTTCTTCAGGCCAGTTTTCATATTTACCTAATGTTATTGATTTAAATTGTGAATAGTATGGACGAAAATTCTCAATAGATCCAACATTCAAATAGGAATAAACTTTTTTATTATTATTTTTGCGAAGACATTGAATGTTTTTTTTAGAAAGATATTGAGCATCAACTACAAGGACGTCGTAGTTCTTCAATCTAAGTACTTTGTTTTTCTCTCTGCCGATGAAGACTCCGTATTCTTTTGAATCTTTGCCAAAAAACGAAGAAGTCAGAGCCAATATTGAAATCAATGTAATTATAATAATCTTTTTCATGGGTGCATTGTAACATTATAAAGTGATGATTAGAAGTTTTTTGAAAAATTATATTTATACTATTTTAATCATGGTGAGTAAATTTTTTCTCTAAGCATAAACGGAACCGATTGCCTGCCATACAGTTGAGGAATATAGCCGTGAAAAATGTATTTTTGACGGGGGAATTACCAATTGAAAATGGATATAGAATGAAAAAGTGTATGTTTGAATATTTCAGAATTTAACCTAAATGAGACTGTTATACTATTTACAAGGTCAATTACACTATGATAGACTGATACAGTAGTATCGTGGGAAGTATGTGCAATAAGTGAGATTATATTATTGAAATAAAAAAAACTCGCCTATGCGAGTTGGCCTGTAAAGGCGATTACGAAAATTCGTTATTTGAACTTGTAGTGTAATTCCATACGATAGTAACTTGGAATCAATTGCATGGTACTACACTTGTGAATCAAAGTCAAGGACAAAATTAAAATCAGATTGATTTGATTGTCAATTCAACAAAGTATTATTCAAAATGAAGGAAAGGGAAATAATATGAATAAAAACTATTATTTAGGGTTAGACATAGGAACTAATTCGGTTGGATGGGCTGTAACTGATGAAAATTATAATCTTTGCCGATTTAGAGGTAAAGATATGTGGGGAATTAGGTTGTTTGAATCAGCTGAACCGGCTAGTGATAGAAGGCTTAAAAGAAGTGGCAGAAGAAGACTTAGAAGAAGAAATCAGAGGATCAAGCTGTTACAGGAAATTTTTGCAAAAGAAATTTCTAATATAGATGAAACCTTTTTTATTCGATTAAATGAAAGCAAGCTGCATATGGATGATAAATCTGTAAAGGAGAAACATCCGTTATTTATAGATGAAGCCTACAATGATGTTCACTACTATGGAGAATACCCAACTATATATCATCTGAGAAAAGAGTTAATAGTAAATGAAGAACCACATGATGCAAGATTAGTTTATTTAGCAATTCATCATATTCTAAAGACAAGAGGTCATTTTTTAATTGAAGGGAATTTAGGTGAAGCAAAAGATTTTAATATAGTCTTTGATAAATTGTGTTATGCATTAAAAGAAGATTTAGGATGGGAAAATAATGCAGAGAATGCAAAAGAACAGATAAAAAATATTTTAACGGATAAGAACAAAGTAAAAAGTGATAAAGTAAAAGAAATAAAAGAATGCCTGAATACAAATGACAGCATATTATCTAAAACAGAGATTAAAAGGCAGAACATAATAACCGATATAATTTTTAAGCTTATTGTTGGGAATAAAGGAGACATTGAAAAATTATTTGCGCTTGAGAAGAAATCACTTACAAAAGGAAGCTTTTCTTTTGCTGAGTCAAACTATGAAGAAGATGTAAGACCTGATATGGAAGCGGAAATTCCGAACTTCATCCATATAATAGATTTGATAAAAGGAGTGTACGATTGGAGAGCTTTAGTAGAAATTCTTCAAGGAGAAGATTACATTTCTAATGCTAAAGTAAGTCAGTATGAAAAACATAAAAACAATTTAAAAAATATAAAAAAACTGATTCATGAAAATTTTGGCAGAGAGGTATATAAAAGTCTTTTTGTAGATAATAATAATAAAAGTTATTCCGGCTATATCGGGGCGGCAAATAAAAATTGCAAAAAAATAACCGTTAAAAAGAATTCAAAAGATGATTTCTTTAAAGAACTGAGAAAAAAATTAGAAGAAATAGAAGAAGATGGATATGGATATGTGATGGCACAGGAATTACTTGAAGCAGAAAAAATAGAGGATATACTACCGCTCCAAAGAAGCAAATCAAACGGTGTAATTCCAAATCAAATACATAAAGCCGAATTGGTAAAAATATTGGACAATGCGACAAAATATATGCCATTTTTGAATGAAAAAGACAGCGACGGAATTAGTAATAAAGAGAAAATTATAAGTATATTTGAATTTAGAATCCCATATTTTATAGGACCGTTAAGCGATAGACATAGAAAGCAAGGCAGTCATAATTGGATGGTCAGAAAAGATGGAGAAAATGGCAGAATCTATCCTTGGAATATTAAAAAAATAGTTGATTACAACAAGTCAAATGAGGCGTTTATACAAAGGATGACCAATAAATGTACATATTTGGTAGGAGAAGATGTTCTTCCTAAAAATTCATTGCTATATTCAAAATATATGGTATTAAATGAGCTTAATAATTTAAAAATAAGAGGAAATAAAGTATCAGTAAAAATAAAACAAAATCTATATAACGACTTATTCAAAAATAGAGCAAAAGTAACCGGAAAGATGGTGCTGGAATATCTAAAAAAAGATCTTCCGGATTTACAAAAAGAGGATTTAAGTGGTTTTGATAGTGATTTTCACACCTCCTTGAAATCATATATGGACTTCAAAAAACAAATATTTCCGGAAGGACTTGATAAATCTGAGACTCAGAATATGGTCGAAGATATTATAAGATGGATTACAATTTATGGAGATGATTCCAAAATGATAAAAAGAGTCATTGAAAAAGAATATCCTGATAAATTAACAGAAGAACAATTAAAAAAAGTTTGCAGATTCAGATATAGCGGATGGGGTAACTTCTCAAAGAAATTTTTAAAAGGCATAGAAGGTACAGATGTAGACACCGGAGAAACATTCAATCTGATCAGTGCTATGTGGCAGACAAATGAAAACCTGATGCAACTGTTAAGCGGAAGATTTACCTTTACAGAAGAAATTGAAAGAGAAAATAATAAAGTTACCGAAAAAATTGAAAAAATATCGTATGAAGAACTGGTAGATACGATGTATGTTTCACCTATAACCAAGAGAGCTATATGGCAGACTATTCAAATTTCAGAAGAAATTAAAAAAGTTATAGGGTGTCCGCCGGAAAAGATTTTTGTAGAAATGGCGAGAGGCGGTGGAGAAAAAGGGAACAGAACCGTATCAAGAAAAAAGACTCTTGCAGAGTTATATAAGTCTTGTAAAGCGGATGTACGGTATTTGGCAGAGAAGCTTAACGAATTTGAAGATAGAGATTTAAACAGCATGAAGCTATATCTATATTTTACACAGCTGGGGAAATGTATGTACACCGGAGAAGCAATAGACTTGGATGAGTTGATGAAGAAAAATTCTAGATGGGACAGAGACCATATATATCCACAGTCAAAGATAAAGGATGATAGCATAGATAATCTGGTTTTGGTAAACAAGACGGTAAACTCTCACAAGTCAAATGATATACTTGATGGTGAAATTCAAAATAAGATGGTGGGATATTGGAAATCACTTCTTGAAAAAGGATTTATCAGCAAAAAGAAATATGACAGATTGACTAGAAAAGGAGAGTTTTCAGAAGAGGAATTAGCAGGATTTATCAGTAGGCAAATAGTAGAAACAAGACAGTCGTCAAAGGCAGTTGCAGAACTTTTGAAGAGAATAAATGAAGATGCTGAGATAGTTTATGTAAAAGCTGCTTTGGCATCCAACTTTCGCAAGAAGCCATTAAATATGCTGAAGTCCAGGAGATTAAATGATTATCATCACGGAAAAGATGCATACCTTAACATAGTTGTAGGGAATGTTTATAACGCTAAATTTACATCAAACCCAATACATTGGTTTAAAAGAAATAAAAATACAAACTACAGTTTAAACAAAATTTTCAACTTTGATATAAAAAGAGGGGATAAAGTTATATGGGAAAAATGTACTGAAGATGAGGATGGCATCGGTCATGGCGGAACAATAGATAGAGTCAGAGAGATAATGGGACAAGATAATCTCCTATATACAGAATATACCTTTTGTGGGAAAGGAGAAATTTTTAATGCTAATCCTATAAGCAAAGATAATAAAAATATAAATATTAGTTTAAAATCGGGATTGGATCCAAGGAAATATGGTGGATATAATGGTGCCGGAACTTCATATTTTGCACAGATTGAATTTGACGGAAAAAAAGGAGAAAGAGTAAAAAACATTATAGGAGTACCGATTTATATAGCAAACCAGTTAAGTCATAACAGAAAAGCCTTTGAAGATTACTGCAAAGAGGTGAAGGGGTTTAAAAATGTTAAGATTTTAGTACCTAAAATTAAGAAAAATACATTGATGTTGATTGACGGTTTCCCTATGAGAATTAGGGGAGAGAATGAAAGAGATTTAGCATTTAGGGGAGGAATTCAGCTAATATTAGATACAGAAAATATGGAAACTTTGAGAGTAATAGAAAAATACTTAGAAAAAAGTAAAGGAGATAAAGAGCATAGAATAAATGAAAAATTAGATAAAATTTCACATGAAAGCATAAATAAATTATATGATGCATTATTGGAAAAATTATCCGGTATCTATGCTAAAAGACCAGCTAATCCGGTCAGTACTTTAAGGAAAAATAGAGAAAAGATTATAGATTTAAAAGAAGGACTATATGATAAGGTTATACTTGTTAATGAAGTAGTAAATTTACTTAGATGTGATAGTGAAAACAAAGCAAATTTATCTTTTGTTGGAGGATCAAAACTGGCTGGAAGTATGGCAGTAAATAAAAATACTGTGGGGAAAAGCAAAGTAGAAATAATAAATCAATCAGTAACAGGACTATTTGAAAATAGGAAAGAAATATGAGTTGGAGAACTGTTGTAATAAGAGGACATGCAAAATTGGACTACAAGATGGATTATCTTGTAGTCCGAAAACAAGAAGGGACTTTTAGAGTATATATAGGCGAAATAGGATTGCTTATAATTGAATCAACAGCAATTTCAATCACAGCCATGCTCTTGTCGGAGTTAACTAAAAATAAAGTTAAAATAATATTTTGCGATGAAAAGAAAAATCCGCAATCAGAGGTAATTCCGTATTACGGGGCTCATGATACCAGTATGAAAATCAGACAACAAATGTCATGGAGAACTCATGCGAAAAATGAAATATGGACAGAAATAGTAAAGGCAAAAATAAGGAATCAAATGAATCATCTTTATTTTCTTAAAAAAGATTTACAGGGAGATTTACTGAGACAATATATATTAGAGATGGTGGCAGGAGACGAAACTAACAGAGAGGGTCATGCAGCAAAAGTATACTTTAATGCAATTTTTGGTCTTAATTTTACCAGAAGTGAGGAAAACAGCATAAATGCAGCACTAAATTATGGATATAGTATATTGTTATCGTGCTTTAACAGAGAAATAGTCTCTAATGGCTACATAACACAAGTTGGATTATGTCATGAAAATAGGTTTAATCAGTTTAATTTGGCATCAGATTTCATGGAACCTTTTAGAATATTAGTGGATAGAAAGGTAGTTGAAATGATGCCGGAAGATTTTGGAAAAGATGAAAAAATGGAGTTAGTTAATATTTTAAATCAGGATGTGGTTATAGAGCAGAAAACTCACAATGTGAATAATGCTATAAAAATATATTGCAGGAGCTTATTTGACGCCTTAAATGATGAGGATATTGCAC
>ERZ772956.327-NODE-327-length-38260-cov-10.540610_pt1 | contig 38260 bp, 31 predicted proteins | sample MGYA00580683_ERZ772956 | MGnify/ENA primary metagenome ERZ772956 (study PRJEB29015, sample SAMEA2738077) | human oral metagenome | biome: human oral; feature: human-associated habitat; material: saliva | place: China | collected 2212 ... | reverse complement strand
AAGGATTAGCCAAAACAAGTATTTCTCCAGAATGTATTCAATTAGTCAGTGATACAAGTCGAGAAAGTGCAATGGCATTAATGAAAGCAAAAGGCTATATTGATGTGTTAATTCCTCGAGGTGGGGCTGGATTAATTCGTGCAGTTATTGAAAATGCGATTGTCCCAGTCATTGAAACAGGCACAGGAATTGTGCACATTTATATTGATAAAGATGCAGATTTAGATAAAGCGACAAAAATTGTCGAAAATGCTAAAATGAGTCGTCCATCTGTATGTAATGCGATGGAAGTTTGCGTAGTACATGAAGCTATTGCACCTCAATTTTTACCGTTATTAAAAGAAACTTTAGTAGACAATCATACTCCAACTGTTGAGTTGAGATTGGATGAAAAAGCAGCTCAATACATTTCAGGAGAAAAAGCTCAAAAGGAAGATTTTGATACGGAGTTTTCTGATTACATTATGGCTGTTAAAGTTGTGACTTCGATTGAAGAAGCAGTCGATCATATTGAAATGCATAGTACGCATCATTCGGATGCAATTATTTCTGAATCGGATGATGCGATTGAATTCTTTACAACAAGAGTCGATAGTGCAGCAGTTTATGTGAATGCTTCGACACGATTTACCGATGGTGGAGAATTTGGCTTAGGGTGTGAAATGGGAATTTCCACTCAAAAATTACATGCTAGAGGACCAATGGGCTTAAAAGAAATGACAACTTATAAATACATTGTGTATGGAGAAGGTCAGGTGAGATAAGATGAAAACCATTGGAATTATTGGTTTAGGAAATATGGGAAGTGTGATTGCGACAATTGCTGCTAAATTTGAAACTTATCCAGTCCTACTAGCTAACCGTACTCATGAAAAGACAGTAAATTTAGCAGAAAAATTAAACGCTACAGCAGTTACTAATAGACAAGTTTTTGAACAAGCAAATGTGATTTTTTTAGGAGTAAAACCAAATCAAATTCAAGAGTTATTAGAAGAAAATAAAAATATCTTAGAGCGACGAGAGTCTATCCTATTGATTAGTATGGCTGCTGGAGTGACTTTAGAACAGTTAGAGTTAATGACGGATACTCGTCATCGTTGGATTCGTATGATGCCAAATACACCACTACAAGTAGCAGAAGGTGTGATTAGTTTTTCTTTAGGAAAAAAAGCAACTCTACAAGATAAAGAAGTTTTTCTTCAATTATTGCATTCAGGTGGAACTCTAGTAGAACTACCAGAATATCAAATAGATGCTGCTACAGCATTAGCAGGTTGTGGCCCAGCTTTTGTTTATATTTTTATTGAAGCATTAACAGAAGCAGGAGTGAGTATGGGCTTATCGAGAGAAGTTGCACTGCAATTAGCTGTTCAAACAGTTAAAGGATCTGCAAGTATGGTAGGTGAAACAAAAGAACATCCCGCTATATTAAAAGAAAAAGTTTGCAGCCCAGGAGGGTCAACAATCGCTGGAGTGATTTCATTAGAACAAACAGGATTTAGATCTAGTATCATCGAAGCGACTAGACGTGCCAAACAAAGAACAGAAGAATTAGGCAAGTAAAGAAATTAAAATGAAATCAATTCTTACTCGATGTGAAAAAAATCATACAAATGTATGTGTTAAATAATCAAATGAATTGAGTTTGTGAGATTTTTGTAGTATAATTTCTGAGTTGAAAAGAGGTTTGAGTGATGGAAATTCCCTTTTTAAGCGTATTCCATCACTTTCATTTTGTTACAAATTGGAGGAAAACATGAAATTAAGAAATGATATTCGTAATATTGCCATTATCGCTCACGTTGACCATGGTAAAACAACATTAGTAGACGAATTATTAAAACAATCAGAAACATTAGATGCACGTACAGAATTATCAGAACGTGCAATGGACTCAAACGATATTGAACGTGAACGTGGTATTACGATTTTAGCGAAAAATACTGCTGTTCAATATAAAGGTACTCGCATTAACATTATGGATACACCAGGACACGCGGACTTCGGTGGAGAAGTAGAACGTATTATGAAAATGGTGGATGGGGTAGTTTTAGTTGTAGATGCTTATGAAGGAACAATGCCTCAAACACGTTTCGTATTGAAAAAAGCATTAGAACAACATTTAACACCAATCGTGGTAGTAAATAAAATCGACCGTGATGCTGCTCGTCCAGAAGAAGTTGTCGATGAAGTATTAGAATTATTTATTGAATTAGGAGCAGATGATGATCAATTAGAATTCCCAGTAGTATATGCTTCAGCATTAAACGGAACTTCTAGTATGTCTGATAATCCTGCTGATCAAGAACCAACAATGGACTATTTATTCGATACAATTATCGAACATATTCCTGCACCAATTGATAATTCGGATGAACCTTTACAATTCCAAGTGTCATTATTAGACTATAATGATTATGTAGGTCGTATTGGTATTGGACGTGTATTCCGTGGAACTGTAAAAGTTGGTGACCAAGTATCTCTATTAAAATTAGATGGAACTAAGAAAAACTTCCGTGTTACAAAATTATTTGGTTTCTTCGGATTAAACCGTTTAGAAATTAATGAAGCAAAAGCAGGGGATTTAATCGCTGTTTCAGGGATGGAAGATATCTTCGTTGGGGAAACTGTAACACCAGTAGATGCACAAGAATCATTACCAGTTTTACACATTGATGAGCCGACATTACAAATGACATTCTTGACAAACAACTCACCATTTGCAGGACGTGAAGGAAAATATGTAACAGCTCGTAAAATCGAAGAACGTTTAATGCGTGAATTACAAACAGACGTATCTTTAAAAGTAGAACCAACGGATTCACCAGATGCATGGATTGTATCAGGACGTGGAGAATTACACTTATCAATTTTAATTGAAAATATGCGTCGTGAAGGATACGAATTACAAGTATCTCGTCCAGAAGTAATCATTAAAGAAATCGATGGAGTAAAATGCGAACCATTTGAACGCGTACAAATTGATACTCCTGAAGAATATATGGGTTCAATTATTGAGTCTTTAAGTAATCGTAAAGGTGAAATGCAAGATATGCAGCATAGTGAAAATGGACAAGTTCGTATTGTATTCTTAGTACCAGCTCGTGGATTATTAGGATATACAACTGAGTTCTTATCAATGACTCGTGGATACGGAATTATGAACCACACATTCGATCAATATTTACCATATATTGCTGCAAATATTGGTGGACGTAGAAATGGTGCATTAGTATCTACAGATACTGGTAAATCAACAACTTACGGAATTATGGGTGTTGAAGACCGTGGAGTAATCTTTACTGAACCAGGTACTGAAATTTATGAAGGAATGATTGTTGGGGAACACTCTCGTGAAAATGACTTAGCGGTTAATATTACGAAAGCAAAACAACAAACAAATATTCGTTCAGCAACGAAAGACCAAACTTCTGTTATTAAAACACCGAAGAAATTATCATTAGAAGAATCATTAGAATTCTTGTCAGATGATGAATATTGCGAAATCACACCAGAAACAATTCGTTTAAGAAAACAAATCTTAAACAAAGGTGAGCGTGAAAAAGCAAATAAACGTAAAAAACAAGCAGAAGCTGAAAATAATTAATATAGAACGTAAGAATAGAAACTGACTTTGCTTTATAGTAGCAACGGCGCCAGCAGCCTCGCTTTTGCGAGTCTCATTGCTAAAATTTGAGCCTAAGGTCTCAAATTTTCCGGTGATAAAATCCATCAATGGATTTTATCACTAAAGCTACTATGCAAAGTTGTTTCTATTTTGAACGTATTATTATCAGAGCACGAATATAAGTTGACTTTGCTAATAGTAGTTACGGCGCCAGCAGCCTTCTTGATATGAGGCTCATTGCTAAAGCTATTATGCAAAGTCTTTTTTTGTTGAACAACTTTTTGATTAGGTTTCTTTTCAATCCTGGCTTAGAAGCGTATAATGAATGGTACTAAAGGGGAGAAGTTTATGAATGAAGTAGACATGTATCAAACATTTGTAGATGCTGAAAAATTTTACTATGACAAGTTTTGGTTAGGAGTTATTGGAGTAGCTCTAACGTTATTCTTTTTGTTGGTGATGATTTTGTATGCGAATAAAAAGCAAAAGATAATTAGTCTTCTATTTGCAATGATTTTAATCATTCCAACTGGAATATATTTGGAGAGAAATTTTGTACAGTATCATTCAACCATTCAATGGATGAGCCAACTAACCCCAGCGGTGCGTGAGTATGTACGAAAGCCATTTTCCAAGGAACATTATTCTGCTTTTGAACAGAAAAGTTATCGTGGGAAAAATAATCCCAATCAATATCCTGAACAATTGTATCAAAAGACTCAACTACAAGAAGAAGTCGTTTATCTAGGAAAGGATAGAAATTTTATTTATGTTCAAATCGGGAATGATTCTTATAAAATATCGAAAGATTTACTAGAAATACGGGATACAGTTTCTTCATCTAGTCGAATTGCTACAAAGTATGTTTTAAAAGATGACAGATTTACAAAAGAAGGATTTGTAAAAGAATCAGCTGTTTTCTTAGAAAAAATTGTGATTCCAAAAGAATTAGAGAGTTTAGAAGTGGAGGCTTCAATTGCTAATGCTTTAAAATCTAGCACTAAAAAAATGGGGACATGGACGATTTCATAAAGAGTAAAAAAACGAGACGATTTAATTGTCTCGTTTTTTATATAGTATTTAATTTATCAAGTATCATTTGGCCAATTCGTTCAATATCTCTTTGCGTACCACGTAATTCAAATTCATCTAATACAGGGAAGTGGAATCGCTCAGAATATTGGCGAGCGGTTAAACAAAATTGCTTGTTAAAGTTTCGATTTCCGCTACCGACAATGCCAAAACATTTTTTGTAATTGTCATTGTAAGAAAGAAAGTCTCCAAGAGGATTCGTTAGAATTTCAGTATAACCTGTGTCTACGCCATTTCCACCTTCTAAATAGGTTGGAAGAAAAGCAATGGTAGGATGCTCTAATTCAAAAAATTCTGTATGATCCCGAATAATGTCTTTAACATTGATTAATTGGATTTGTAAAGAGGATTGTTGAAATTTAAAATACTCGACTAATTTTGTGACAAAACTATGAGTATTGCCTGTTAAGCTAATATAAGCAATGGTTAATGATTGATTCATATGATCCCTCCTTGATGTAAGTATCATAGCATAAAAAAATGATAAAACCAATGGACTCTAGGATGGAATGATAAAGAATTTTTATTTCTTGAATTGTTAAATGCACGAGACCTTGCTTTTCAAAAACTGTAAAATCGGCTATAATACTAAAGAAACGTTTAAGAAAAAATATAGAAGTGGAGATATATACATGTCAAATCAATTAGCTGCAGAAGTTTCTTCACGTAAGACTTTTGCCATTATTTCTCACCCAGATGCGGGTAAAACAACGATTACTGAACAATTACTATTATATGGTGGAGCGATTCGTCAAGCGGGTACAGTTAAAGGGAAAAAGACCGGTAAATTCGCAAAATCAGACTGGATGGAAATTGAAAAACAACGTGGGATTTCTGTAACGAGTTCTGTGATGCAAGTGGAATATGATGGGAATCATATTAATATCGTAGATACACCGGGACACGAGGATTTCTCTGAAGATACATATCGTACATTAATGGCGGTAGATAGTGCAGTCATGGTCATTGACAGTGCAAAAGGGATTGAGCCACAAACGAAAAAATTATTCGAAGTTTGTAGTATGCGTGGCATTCCAATTTTTACATTTATTAATAAATTAGACCGTGATGGACGTGAACCATTAGAGTTGATTGCCGAATTAGAAGAAGTATTAGGCATTGATGCTTATCCAATGAACTGGCCAATGGGGATGGGAAAAACATTTTTAGGGCTATATGATATTTATAACAAGCGTGTAGAATTAATGCATCCTGAAGAAAATGGGGATAATGACTTCTTACCATTAAATGAAGATGGAGAAGTTGAAGGGGATTATGCGTTCAAACAATCAACTTTATATGAACAAGCCATTGAAGATGCTCAATTATTATTAGAAGCAGGTAACGAATTCAGCGAAGAAGCGATTGCGAACGGAAAATTAACGCCAGTATTCTTCGGTTCAGCCTTAACAGGTTTTGGAGTACAAACATTTTTAGATGCTTTTGTGGATTTTGCGCCAAGTCCATCTGCTAAGAAAACAGAATCTGGAGAAAAAGTTGAACCATTAGAGGAACAATTTAGTGGATTTATTTTCAAAATTCAAGCAAATATGAATCCGGCTCACCGGGACCGTATTGCGTTTGTACGAATTTGTTCCGGAGAATTTACTCCAGGTATGGATATTACTGTAAATCGTTCTCAAAAGAAAATGAAATTATCTCATACAACGCAATTTATGGCAGATTCTCGTGAAACTGTAAAAGCAGCGGTTGCTGGGGATATTATTGGTTTATACGATACAGGAAATTTCCAAATTGGAGATACGATTTATAGTGGTAAACAAGCAATTCAATTTGAACCACTTCCACAATTTACACCGGAATTATTCAATAAAGTGGCTGCAAAAAATGTGATGAAGCAAAAATCATTCCATAAAGGAATTGAGCAATTAGTGCAAGAAGGAGCCATCCAATTATATAAAACTTATCATACAGGGGAATATATTCTTGGAGCTGTTGGTCAACTACAATTTGAAGTGTTCCAATACCGTTTAATGAATGAATATAATGCGGAAGTTGTGATGACACCAATTGGTAGTAAAATTGCTCGTTGGATTGATGAAGCAGACTTAGATCCAAATATGTCTTCAAGTCGTAACTTATTATGTCGAGACAGATTTGACCAACCAGTATTCTTATTTGAAAATCAATTTGCGTTAAATTGGTTTAAAGACAAACATCCATCGATTGAATTAAAATCATTATTTTAATGAAATTTACCGTAGAGGAAGAACTTTCTCTACGGTTTTCTTTCGTGTAACTAATGTTAAGTATCTTTCATAAGTTTAGGGGAATCTAACTGATTTTCAAGCGAAAATATGATACACTAATGCAGTAGGAGTTGGAGATTATGAAAAAGAAAGCAAATATTAAAACAAATGCCATTCGTATGGTAGAACGTCAAAAAGTTCAGTATCAAATTTTCGAATATGAATGGGACGAAGAACATTTAGATGCCGTTCATGTCAGTGAACAAATGGGTATTTCCGTAGATCAAGTATATAAAACAATTGTATTACATGGAGATAAAACAGGTTATTTAGTAGCTTGTGTTGCAGCAGACCATGAATTAAATTTAAAAGCTCTAGCAAAAGCATCTAAAAATAAAAAAGTAGAGCTAATCCCAGTATCTCAATTAGAAAGTTTAACAGGATATATTCGAGGGGGATGTTCACCTGTCGGTATGAAGAAAAGTTTTCCAACTTATATTGACTTACGTGCTAAAGAACAAGAGACGATTCGAGTTTCAGCAGGTAAGAGAGGAATACAAATGGAGTTAACACCACAAGATTTACAACAGCTAACTAGAGCACAATGGTTTGATAATTTAGAAAATTAATAAGAAAGGATTTTTTATGAGCGAAGTGAAAGAAGAAACAACTGTAACGGAATTAAATGAAGTTTTAGAAGACATCGTCGCACCGCAAGAAGAGGAAGTTGAACGTGTCGTATTTTGGGTAGACGAAACTCATGTAAAAATTAAAGAAGTACATTACGAAATTGTTGAAGATTATCGTGAAGGTTTTGAATTAGATGCCTTTAATGCACGTTATCAAGATATTTTTGAAAAATATGAGTATATTGTTGGTGATTGGGGACATGAAAAATTACGTCTAAAAGGGTTTTATGAATCAAAAAATAGACTAGCAACTCCAGATAAGAATATTGCATATTTACAAGATTATTTATATGAGTTTTGTAATTTTGGTTGTCGTTATTTTGTATTAAAGAGAGATCCAAATGTAAAACCTGTCATTATAGAAGAAGAAGGAATTCAAAAACGACCAAAAAGTAAACAACAAAAACGAAATAACAGACGATTGAATAATGAAAGAGTAGAAGACAAAAACTTTAAAGGAAATTCACAAAAAAATAATCGTTTTACATCTAAAAAACGTAATTTTGATATGAAAGAAGCATCCAAACAAGATTTTGGTCTGAAAGAAATGACGCATAAAGAAAGTTTGCATATGGATAATAAGCAATCTTCACCACAACCATTGAAAAATAAACGTCAAGGACGTAATTTCTCAATGAAAGAAGTGGAACAAACAAAATATCAAAAAAATACACCAATGAAACAAAAAAATAATCATCCTAATAAGAGATTTGATATTCGAGAAAAACCACAAAAAAGAGGGAAATAAGCATGTACAAAGCATATTTTATTGATCTAGATGGAACAATGTATAAAGGAAAAGAACGTATTCCAACAGCAGAAGAGTTCATTCGTCGTCTGCAACAAGCCAATATTCCATTTTTATTTGTAACGAATAATGCTACTAAAACGCCGCAACAAGTCGCTGACAATTTGAAAGAAAATTATGGAGTAGAAGTGACTAAAAATGAAGTGTATACAAGTGGAGTAGCTGCTATGGACTTTTTAGAAAGTCAAAACTTTGGCAAAAAATTAATGATTGTCGGAGAAGAAGCATTAAAAACTCAAGCAGTAGAAAGAGGCTATGAACTTGTAGAGGAAAATCCAGATGTTGTTTTACAGTCACTAAATCGTGATACAACTTATGCTGAATTAGAAGCTGCCACTTTAGCGATTCGTGCGGGGGCAAAATTTGTTGTAACAAATATCGACTCTAATCTTCCAAGTGAAAAAGGATTTATTCCAGGTTCCGGTTCTATTACAGCATTTTTAAAAATGTCTACACAACAAGAGCCGATTGTGATGGGAAAACCAAGTAGTATTATTATGGAGTCAGCTTTGAACTATTTAAATCAACAATATCCAGAGCAACATTTTACAAAAGAAGATATTGCAATGGTTGGAGATAATTATAATACAGATATTCAAGCGGGGATTCAGTATGGAATGGATACTTTAATGGTTTTAACAGGATTCTCTACAAGAGAAGATTTAGAAGGAGTAGCACAACCTACGCATCTAGTGAATAATTTAAGTGAGTGGAAGGTATAAGGATGTCTACAAGCATTAAAAGATGGAGTTTTTCGATTGTCTTAGCATTGTTCTTATTGAGTACAGCAATTACCTTTGTCATCTTTTTTGAGCCACTATTTCGAGGTGTCATTTTATTATTTGGCTTAGAACAGCATAGTGGAATTTCTACAGCAAAATTAATGGACAATTATCATGTGTTAATTTCTTATTTAACAAGACCTTGGATTAAGGAATTAGTCATGCCAGATTTTCCAAGTTCTCCTCAAGGATTATTTCACTTTGAAGAAGTGAAACGTTTATTTATGATTAATTTTGTCATTGCAGTGATTTCTACGATTGTTTCACTTGTTTTGATAAAAAGGTTGAAAAAAGAAAGAAAATTATTCCTATTACTTACTCCGTTAAAAGGAATATTATATGCTACACTGTTATTTGTCGTATGTTTAGTGAGTTTTTTTGATGTTATTTTTGTAAAATTCCATGAATTATTTTTCCATAATTCAGCATGGATTTTTGATCCAAAATTAGATCCCATTATTGAAGTATTGCCAGAAGAATTTTTTATGATTTGTTTTTTAATTGTATTTCTATGGCTTGTCTTTGGGATTATGGGAATACGGAGATGGATTCGAAAGCAAGAACACGTTTAATTTAAAAATATACTGTAGAAACTATCAATCGTAAGAGGAAAATATAGGACGATTGATAGTTTTTTGTTGTTTTAATACTCAAAAAAATTAAAACATGGTATGATAACGAGGAGAGAATAATGACCGAGGGAGAAAGTATGAAAATATCTGTAGTAATTCCTTTTTATAATGAGGAAAGAATGATTGAAAAAATGTACAGTGAATTAGTTCATGTACTAAATCAACAAACAAAAGAAGAATTTGAAATTATTTTAATTGACGATGGAAGTAAAGATAAAACTTTTGAAAAAATATTAGAAATTGCCAAAAATGACGAGAGAGTTCGCTATTTGAGCTTTAGTCGTAATTTCGGGAAAGAAGCTGGAACAATTGCAGGATTACAATATGCAACGGGTGAAGCTGTTATTTTAATGGATGGGGATTTACAACATCCACCTGCACTCGTTCCACAAATGATTGAAGCTTATAGGGAAGGATATGATGTCGTCAGCGGTCGTAGAACAAGAACGGGGGAAAGCCAGTTTCGTACATTTTTAGCAAATCGTTTTTATAAATTAGCGAATCGACTAATGGATACTCCTGTAACGGATGGAATTTCTGAGTTTCGTTTATTTAGTCGAAAAGCTGTACGAGCGATTTTATCATTGAATGAATATAATCGTTTTTCAAAAGGACTTTTCTCATGGATTGGGTTCAAGGAAAAAGTAATTGAATATGAGAACCATGTTCGTGAAATTGGAGAAACAAAATATTCTTTAAAATTTTCATGGAATTATGCGATTCAAGGAATTTTATCGTTTAATGATAAACCATTACGTGCATGTATTAATTTAGGTCTCGGTTGTTTATTATTATCTATGTTATATATTGTGTGGATGTTTATTAAATATATGATTGATCCAAATTCCTTAGTGAGTGGCTATTTCACAACGATTTTTGCAGTTGTATTACTAGGGGGAATTCAGTTAATTTCAATTGGAGTGTTAGGAGAATATATCGGGAAAATTTATTATGAAGTCAAAAAACGTCCTCACTATTTAGTGGATAAAACGAATTTTGAGGAGGACAAAGATGAGTAAAAAGAAAGTAGTTTACTTAACGAGTTTCTTCCTACCAATTGGCATTATGCTTGTTTCATGGATCATTAATGGATTTTTCCCATTTGGTGCAAAATCATTAATGGCAGTAGATTTTAATGCGCAATATATTGGTTTATATGCTTATTTGAAACATTTCTTCTTAAATGGAGATTGGAATAGCTTTTTCTATTCTTTTTCAAAATCCATTGGGGGAGGAATGCTGGGGATTTGGGGATTTAATTTAATTAGTCCGTTTAATCTATTGTATTTCTTCTTTTCAGAACAAAATTTTCAATGGGCAGTTATGTTAACCATTGGTCTTCGCTATGGAGTGATGGGACTTACTTGGACACATTTTTTTGTGAAGAGATATAATGGTTTAGAAAAAAATCCTGAATTTCTACCCCTTTTTGGAAGTTTATATGCTTTGAATGGTTTTAATGTCAGTTATCAAATGAATCCTATCTTCTATGATGGGATGATTATGTTGCCACTTGTATTAATGGGTGTAGAAGAAGTGTTGGATAGAACAGGTGCCAAACGCTATGTCCTATTGTTAGCTTTAGCTTTATTACTGCATTTTTACATGGGATATATGATTTGTATTTTTGTAGTTATCTATGCATTGTTTTATTTATTCAAATCAAAAGATAGAACGTTTAAACAAGGATTTCTTCAATTACTTCAACTGGGCTTTTATTCCATTTTAGCAGTTGGGTTAGTAGCCTTTATTATTGTTCCAATTTTGATGAGCTTAGTTTCTACGAAAGGTGGACTTGAAAGTAAGTTATTATTTGAATGGAAATTACAAATTGATCCTTTTGATATTTTTTCTAAATTATTTTTAGGAGCATTTGATAATTCTTCTTGGCCAGCAGGTCCAAATTTACCGAATATTTATGTGGGAACGCTAGGAATGATAGGAACAGTTTATTATTTCTTAAGTTCTAACATCCAAAAAAGAGAAAAAATGGCTTCTTTAGGTGTCTTAATTGTTTTTATCCTATCTTGTGTTCATGAATTTACAAGTAAATTATGGCATATGGGACAAAATCCGGCAGGATTCTTCTATCGATTTTCTTGGATTATGGCATTTTTCTTAGTTTATTTAGCTTATTTATCCTTAAGAGAAGTCGAGCAATTAAATTGGAAAAAGTCATTAGTAGTTGCTGGAGTCATGATTTTGATTTTCATATTAGTGATGACAAGAGAATATTCTTTCTTAATTGTTCCACAAAAAATTGCGACATTAGCATTAATTTTTGTAATATTGTCTATTTTAGTGTGGCCAAAAATTCATAAAAGATGGGCATTTTTGGCAGCAGTAACTGCAATTGAATTAATGATGAATGCAACGATTGTTCAATCGAGAGTTGGGTATACGGATGCGTATAAATATCAAGATGCTGTAAAACAATTACAAACAGCAATAGCTCCAATTCGCCCAAATGATAAGGAATTTTATCGTATTCATGGAAGCTTCCATTTAAGTAAAAATGATCCATTTATGGCAGATTATCCAGGAATGTCAGTGTTTAGTTCTAATTTGGAAAATTCAACAAGAGATTTATTTGAACAATTAGGAAATACCGGCATTAATGCGACCACTTATTATTATGGAACACCATTAAGTGATGCATTATTTAGTTTAAAATATTGGATGATTCCTAAACCGGTCTATACGAAGGATTATCCAGATACAAGTAAAATGTATGTATTTGGAAAATATGCAACTCGTTTAGATATTACAGAAAATACTCCTGTAGTTTATGAAGAGGAGAGAACAGAAGTATTTCAAATTCCACAAACTCTTCCAATAGCATTTGGAGTGAATGAAAAATTAGCTTCATTAGAATTAAAAATGAATCAACCGATTCAGAACTATAACAAAATTACCGAAGCTCAATTAGGAGAAGACGTTAAATATTTGGAGATGTTAGCAGCAAATGAAATTACAACTGATAATTTTTTAGCAGTTGAAAGAGCAGAGACATATCAAAGAATTGATTCTTCAAAACCAGCTAGCATAACATACCGTTTTACTCCTCAAACAGATGAAGAGTATTGGATCACTTTACCAACACGTTTTTCAAGAAATGATAAAAATAATATTAAGATGTATCTCAATGGAGAGGAATATCATTTCTTAAATAATTATCAAGCGACTCAATTAGTAAATATTGCTTCACAGTCACAAGGAAAGTCTATTGAATTTAAGATTGAAGTGAATACAGATGAAGAATATACTTTTACTGGCATTAGATTAGCAAAAACTTATCGTTCAGTTGCAAATCAATTTATTCAAGAACGTCAAAATCAAGCAATACACTTAACCCATTGGGATAACTCTCATATTCGTGGAACAGTTACGATTACAGATGATAGTAGTGTGATGTTTACTTCGATTCCATACGATAAAGGCTGGATTGTAAAAGTTGATGGAAAAGTTATTGAAACAAGAAAAATTTGGAATAGTTTACTAGGTTTTGCGATTACGAATGGAGAACATACAATTGAATTAAGTTTCATTCCAGAAGGATGGTTTGCAGGAGTAGGGATTTCTATCGTATCACTTATTGTATTCTTTGGATTGATTTATAAGAAATGGATTTAATGTTTTCTAGAATAAGACTTTAAAATATGTAGCAATGGACGCCAGCAGCTTCGCAAAGCGAATCTCATGGCTAAACTTTGAGCCTAGGTCTCAAAGTTTCCAGTAAAAGAAGCCACAAATTGTTGTGGCTTCTTTTACGTATGCTACTAATATAAGTCTTTTCTTTATTTATGTGTTTTAAAAAATTCTTTGAGGTCGTTTAGGCTGATATCGCTACTGTTTGATAAAGTTTCTTGTAATTGACCATCTTTAAAGACAAGTAAAGTAGGAATAGAATCAATATGATACTGTTCTGCAAACTTTGCTAATTCATCCGTCTTATTTTCCGTATCAATATAATAAATTGTAGCATTAATACTTCTTGCAGCCTTTCTTAATTTTGGAGCAAATTCCCTACAATACGGACAAGTTTCACGTCCAACATATACAAAACGAAGCTGTCTCTTTAGATCCTTCATTTCTTCTTGAATCTTTGTATTATCTAGCTCTACAAAATGACGTGTTGCCTGAACATATTCAGTAGAACGATAAACTAAAGTATTGTCATTTGAAACAAGAATACGAGGATTAACGAAACATAACATTATAACAACACCAATATAGGATGCAATCAATTTTTTTCGTGGACTCCAAGTTTTAAAGAAGTGATCTTTTAGGAATATAAAATAATATCCAGATGCTACAAGAAATTGTAAAAAAATCCATAGTAATGAAAATTCACTAACGAAATAATTAAATATCATATAACCTAAAAGGATAATTAAGAATATACAATCTCCTTTTGTTAAAAATTTAACTTTCGACATTACACCCACACCCTTTACTATTTTATGATTAAAGTATAGCACTATTTCTAAAAAATGAAAGTGGTTTATAAATAGTTTTTTGGGAAAAAAACCGAGATTATCCTTTTTTACTATAACGAATAAATGATAGGAGTAGTAGGAATTTGTAAGGTTAATTTATGAAGGATATTATGATGAGGATTTATATATGTAGCAAAGGACGCCATGAGATCCCTGAGGGGCTACTGGCGTCCTTTGCAAGTTACAAAAATTTTTTTAAAATATTTACTTATAGTTCTTTAAAAATTCTTCGAGGTCGTTTTGGCTGATATCACTACTGTTTGATAAAGTATCTTGTAATTGACCGTCTTTAAAGACTAGTAAAGTAGGAATAGAATCAATATGATACTGTTCTGCAAACTTTGCTAATTCATCCGTCTTATTTTCCGTATCAATATAATAAATTGTAGCATTAATACTTCTTGCAGCCTTTCTTAATTTTGGAGCAAATTCCCTACAATACGGACAAGTTTCACGTCCAACATATACAAAACGAAGCTGTCTCTTTAGATTCTTCATATCTTCTTGAATTCTTGAATTATCAAGCTCTACAAAATGACGTGTGGCTTGCACATATTCTGTTGTTCGGTAAATACAAGAGTTATTTTTAAAAACAAATAATGGAGGAGCGATTAAAAGAATCATTAAGCAAACAGCAATTATGTACTTTGTTAGAGTAGAAAATTTATTACTTAAAGGAGATTTAGATACTAAATAGTAAGCTCCTGTTACTACGAAAAATTCATAGAGAATCCAAAGTAAGGAATTTCCAGCAATAAAATAATCAAATAGCAAAAAACAAATAAGAAGGATTGAAAAAAATTTATCATCCCTCGTCAAAGACTTAATCTTACACATTAAAACCAACTCCTTTATTATTTTATACTTCCATTATAATACAAATTTATTTTTTTGAAAGCGATTTTAATGCGAACCTTCGGAAAATTGTTTACTAACGATAAATAAATATTAAAGAAAAAAATTTTGTACTAGCAGTAATAAAATCTGACACATTAGATTTTATTAGAGGAAAATTTGAGACCTTAGGCTCAAATTTTAGCCAAGAGACCCGTAAGGGGCTACTGGCGTCCTTTGCAAGCTACAAAATTTTTTTCTTTAATATTTTGTTTTTTTAAGAAAAAATGAAATCATACTTTTGTCCCATTGTAGTAGGACGAGAATATGCTATAATTTTCCTAAGAGAGTTGATAAAGGAGAAGTCTTATGAAGAAACATATGATTCAAGTTATTAAACTATTTTTCTTTGTAGCCGTTAGTGCAGCTGTTTATGAAGAAATGGATAATACAGCAGAAGTATTTTTATTCGCTTTACTTTGCTATGGAATATTTTTCTATGTTCTATTCCGTAAAGAAATGAATCCACCAAATTGGAAAACATACCTACGTAAGGAAAAAGAATTACAAGGCCCGTCAGAAAAACAACAAGATATTTATAATAAGGCTGGTCTAACAGAAAGCGATGTAGCCTTTTTTAGAGAAAAAATGAATCGAGCAAAAACTCAAATTCAACAAATCGAAGCTTATACAAAACAAAATAATAAACTAGAAGCGATTGCGAATCGTTATCAAATCGTCACCGTTTTAAAAGATTATTTCAAGGAAATTGTTCAACATCCGGAGCGTTTACATGCCGTTGATAAGTTTTTAAATACGTATTTACCAGGTTTAGAAGAAATGATGGGAAAATATATTGAAATTGAAAAACATATCTCTAAAACACAGGAAACTTACCAAATGTTGGATCAAACAATGAATTTCATAGATGACTGTTGTCTACAGATTGAAGCAGACTATCAAAAATTCCAAGCACAAGATTTTAATGATTTATATTTAGAAAAGGAATATATTCAAAAACAATCTCAAAAAGAAGAGTTTGAAGATTTTTAGGAGGAAATATACATGACAGAAAAACAAACAACAGTAGAAGATTTAATTCAAAATCCATTTGGAGAACAAGTAAGCGTAACACCATTATCAGAAGTGTCTCATGATTTTCCAGCAACACAAACTGAAGCAAGTCCGAAGAAATTAATCGATACATTGGATGAACAACATCAAGAACAAGCTCGTGCATTAGCGAAGCAAATTGATGAAAAAAATTTACAAGCAATTATTAGTTATGGAGCTGCAGCGCAAAAACAATTAGGAGAATTTTCTCATCAAATGCTTTCTCATGTACAAGCAAAAGATACTGGAGAAATTGGGGATATTTTAAACGAATTAATGGAGCGTTTAAATGAAACAGATCCAAATGATTTAGTAGCTGAAAATCAAGGCTTCTTCCAAAAATTCTTTGGAAAAATTAAGAAGAGTATTTATGAAATGCAAGCGAAGTACCAAGAAGTGGGCTCACAAGTCGATAAAATTGCGATTCGTTTAGACCACGAGAAAAATGGTTTATTAAATGACAATTTATCTTTAGAACAATTATATCAACGTAATAAAGATTTCTTTGATGCTTTAAATATTTATATTGCAGCTGGAGAACTAAAATTAGTTGAATTACAAGAAACATTAATTCCTGAAGCTTTAGAAAAAGCACGTGTAACAGGAGACCAAATGGATGTACAAGTCGTGAATGACTTAGAACAATTCCTAGACCGTCTAGAAAAAAGAAATCATGACTTGAAATTAACGAGACAAATGACGATTCAACAAGCACCACAAATTCGTTTAATTCAAAATACAAACCAAGCATTAGCTGAAAAAATTCAATCATCCATTACAACTACAATTCCATTATGGAAAAACCAAATAGCGATTGCGATGACATTATTACGTCAAAAAGATGCAGTAACAGCACAAAGACAAGTGTCAGAAACAACGAATCAATTAATTCAAAAAAATTCAGAAATGTTGAAAATTTCTACAATTGAAACTGCTCGTGAAAATGAACGAGGCATTATTGATTTAGAAACATTACAAAAAACTCAAAAAGATTTAATTGAAACATTAGAAGAAACATTGAAGATTCAACAAGAAGGTAGAGCAAGAAGAAGAAAAGCGGAAGTTGAATTAACAAATATGGAAGAAGATTTAAGACAAAAATTATTAGTGTTAAGTCATAAAGAAAAACAAATTCATCAAGATTAATAGAATGGAATGCTAGATAGAGTTACAAGTTTAAATTACGATTCAGTAGTAAAGTTGTAATCTGCTTGTAATAAAATAAACTTGCGATTTTTTCAAACATTATTTACAATAGAGATAAATAAATTTTTTAATGAGGTGAGAAAATGCACGTTTGGATCGTAGTAGTAGCATTATTAGCTTTAGCAGTATTTTTCTTATTCATTTCATTGTTCTTAAAAGACAATCAATATGAAGATGAATTAGATGAATTAAGTGAAGGCTTATTAGAATTAAATCGAGAAGTGTATTCTTTAAAGAAAAAAATTCAAGAGTTGGAAGGAACACCAATTTATCGTGCTCCTGTTGAGCATACTCCTCAACCTGAACCAGAATTTACATTTATTCCACAACCAGTAGTTGAGCCAGAACCAACTTTCACTCCAAGATTTGAAGAAAAAGAAGAAGTTCAACCAGTTTTTGAACCAAAACCAACATTTACTGAATCATCTAGTTCTCAATCAGAACAAGAAGAAGAGTTACACAGTATTACTCGTAAACATATTTTGACTTTATTTAGTCATGGTGGTTCTTATGAAGAAATTGCTGAACAATTAAATGTACCAGTTTCAACTGTTCAATTAGTTATTGATAGCTATTTTGAATCAGATTCACATTAAGGAGGGGTATTATGAGTAAAACAAAATTTCGCTCTTTAGGTGTAGGATTCCTTTTATCAGCAATTTTCTTAGCTTTGGTAACAGTGGCATGGCCATTTGTTCCTGAAACATTGAAAACTAAATTAGATAGCGTTCACTTACCATTAGTAACGGATACTGTTAAAAAAACTGAAGAAACAACTACAGCTGCAGCAACAACACAAAGTGCTCAGAAAGCTGAAACAACTGAAACCACTACAAAAACAACGGCTAAAGTTGCAGATAAACCTGTAACAATTACAGTTGAAAGTGGAGAAGTTTCTAGTGATGTAGCTCGTAAATTAAAAGAAGCAGGACTTATCACTGATTCTAAAGCATTTGTAGATTATTTATTAGAAAATAATATTGCTGAAAATATTTTGGCAGGTTCATTTGAAATCCAACCAAATAGTAGCTTTGAAGAAATTGCTCGTACAATTGGAGCGTTACGTTAATCTATAAAAATAAGAGGTAAACACTTAAAATAGTGTTTACCTCTTTTCTTGTTTTAGATTGAAGATTGTTTCATCCAGATTAAATAACTAAATAAGACAAAAATTAAAATCGTTAAACTAATGAGTATTTCGATAGTAACAAATAGATTCAATAGAGGAATTTGTAAAATTCCTTGAGTCATTTTCAGTGAAGTTGCTGTAACAATAGTTGGGAATGTTAAAGCTGAAAATGAGGGGTGAAATCCTTGTTTTAAAATTTGTGGTAGGCGACTTAATACTAAAAAGAAAAATAATTGAGAGGCAATAATCATCAAAACGTATACCCAAAGTGGTAGATAAATTACCCACACTCGCACTAATGAAGCAAGTAATAATGAAAATGGTGCACAATAGATTCCTTCTTGACCTAATAACGAAGTAGGAAGTGGTTTTTTCTTTAAGTCTGTATAAATACGTGGGTATAAATAAAAAGTAAGGATAAAACCAAAAATAATTGTTGAGTAGGCTATTTGTATTATTCCTACAACTGGATAAGTTAGAGCGGCAACAGCAATTCCAACATAAAGAACTGTCCAACTAGGAGTAGCATAAATTCTTTCTTTTGAAGTCAATAATTGAATCGTAAAATAAGTGATTAATCCAATATCTAAAAGGAATGAAAACCACCAAATGAATTGTGCTAAGTAAGGGACACTTGGCAGTATACGTAATAAATATGTTGATAAAATCATTCCTGCCATAGGGAAAGTAGCCATTCCGGATAAAACGGGCGGTTTCTTTAATTCTTGCTTGCCTTCTTTCCAATCTAATAAATGTGAGATTAAGAAGATAATCCATAATCCTAATCCTATGGTACTAAAAACATGAGATAATTCAGGCAAGTTGTTTGAGATAAGATTTCCAGCGCCAGCTAACCCAAGAAGGCAACCGGAAAATGCTAAAGGTAACTTTTTCATAAAAATCCTCCAATAATCTTTTTGAGAAAAGTATAACATAAAAATAAATGTAGGAGAATTTAAATTTGAAAGGGATTAAAATTTAAATTAGGAAGAGTGTTTCCTTTTACAGTTGTATCTAATTAAGTTTAAATAATTTTAAATTCTGATAGATTTATTATTAATCCAAATCTAAATTATGCTATAATGGAGCAGTGAATATTAAAAGATGGATGTGAATACATGATTAACAAAAGAAAGAATCGACCCTTAAAGAAAAAATCACATATTCCATTTCGATTAAATTTATTATTTTTTATCGTGTTTTTTTCATTTATGGCATTAATCGGACGATTAGCGTATGTTCAATTAGTCAAAGGAGATGACTTCATCGCCTTAGTGAAACGTACAGAAACTTCTACAGCAAAAAAAGCAGTTCCAAGAGGTTCTATTTATGATAGTAAAGGAAAGATATTAGTAGGAAATAAACCAAAATTAGCTATTAATTATACTCGTTCCTCAGATGCAACTACAAGTAGTATGTTGGAAACAGCTAAAAAGTTAACAGACTTTATTACAGTAGATACAAGTAAATTAAGAGATAGAGATTTAAAAGATTATTGGTTCGCAACTCACCCAGATGAAGCAAGTAAATTACTAACTTCAGAAGAAAAAAAGAAAGCAACCAAAGAAGGATTATCAACTAGTAAAACTTATGAATTACAGTTAGAACATATTACTGAAGACCAAATTCAATATTCTGATAGAGAAAAACAAGAGATTGCTATTTTTACAAAAATGAATAGTGCATATGCTTTGTCGACTGTTACTATAAAAAATGATTCTGTAACAGAACAAGAAGTTGCTCGTATTAGTGAACGTCTAGGAGAATTAAAAGGAATTGACATTGATTCAGATTGGGATCGAGAATATCCAATGGGAGATATGTTAAAGACCATTTTAGGTTCGGTATCTTCTGAGACAACCGGTTTACCTTCAGATAGAGTACGTTCTTTATTAACACAAGGTTATTCATTAAATGATCGTGTAGGAACAAGTTATTTAGAAGAACAGTATGAAGCTGTTTTAAGTGGGACCAAAACTGTTGTTCAAAGTCAGACAAATAATCGTGGAGAAGTTGTTAACCACGAAGAACGCTATGGTGGAAAAGCAGGTTCGAATTTAGTAATGACAATTGATACAGATTTTCAAAAAAAATTAGAAGATATTGTTACTAAATCTGTTGAAGGTTTATCGGATCCTACAGCTGACCGAGTATATGTAGTAGCAATGAATCCAAAATCGGGTGATATTTTAGGAATTACTGGTAAAAAGAAAAAATACAATGAAAGTTTCCAAGTAACTGGAATTGAAGATGATGCCCTAGGCGCTATTAATGGTGCTTTTGGGATGGGATCAGCCGTAAAGGCAGCAACAGTACTTTCTGGATATATGGATGGCGTTATTACAAAAGATGATAATACTATTATTGATGAACCAATTGAATTTGAGGCTTCTGAACCTAAAAGTTCTGTATTTAACCGAAATGGTAGTATTCCATTAACAGACTTAGATGCTCTTGAACGTTCTTCCAACGTTTATATGATTAAGTTAGCCATGAGAATGGGCGGACAATATGAATATAAAAAAGGTGGAAAATTAAATATCAATCTTAACGTATTTGATAAATTGCGTGAGTATTATGCACAATTTGGGTTAGGGGTTCGTACTGGTATTGATTTACCAAATGAAGGGAAAGGATATAATGGAGGTACAGGTGCTGCCTTCTCTGCACTGGACTTTGCGTTTGGTCAGTTTGACTTATATACGCCATTACAATTAGCTCAGTATATGGCTACCATTGCTAATGGGGGAACACGTATTGCACCTCGTTTAGTAAAAGAAATTCATTCAACAGGTAAAGATGGTGGAATTGGTGATTTAGAAACGGTAGTTCCAACAAAAATTATGAATTCTATTCAAGTAGAACCTAGTTTAATTGATCATATTAAAGAAGGATTATATCGTGTAACACATGGTCCAAACGGAACTTCAGCTTATACGTTTAGAAATTACACACCTTCTGTTTCTGGTAAAACGGGTACAGTAGAAGCATTTTATGGAGGACCATTACCACAATATAATCAAAAGGAAGTAGAAAATTCAACATTTGCTTCTTTTGCTCCTTCGGACAATCCAGAAATTGTTGTATCAGTTGTAGCTCCTTATTTTTCAAATGGAATTCCAATAGATTTTGCAGCAGGTATTACGAAGCAAGTGTATGATGCATACTTCCATAAAGAAAGTCCTTCATCTACATCTTCAACACCTAATGGGCAAGCACAACAAAATACTTCGCAAGCTGGAAATGTTCAGGGACAACAAAATACTCAATCAGCAACTGCAAGACAACAACAAAATGATAGTGTTCCTGTTGCTCCAGTAAGAAGACAGGGACAATAAAGTATAAAAAAGGACTTTTGATTTATCAAAAGCCTTTTTTATTGATAAATGAAAGTGATAAGCTATAATACAATTAAGGAGGAGTGTTTATGAATGATTTTACAGAAGTAACCGTACAAAAAGAAGTGAAATACCAAGGTGGTATATTTACAGTTGAACACCATTTAGTATCTCTTCCAAATGGTAAACAATCAACAAGAGATATTGTTTTACATAATGGAGCAGTAGCAGTTCTTGTTGTTCACGAAGGGAAAATTTTATTAGTTCGTCAATATCGTAAAGCTATTGAAGCTCATACATTAGAAATTCCTGCAGGAAAATTAGATCATGATGGAGAAAGCCCATTAGAAGCAGCCAAAAGAGAGTTAGAAGAAGAAGCACAATTAAGTGCAAATGAATGGAAAAAAGTAGTTGATTTAGTACCAACTCCTGGATATTGTAATGAAAAGATTCATTTGTATGAAGCAAAAGGAATTCAACACTTAACGAATGCTGCACCTTTAGATGAAGATGAATTTGTTTCAATTGAGTGGCTTCCAGTGGAAGAAGTGATTCAGAAAATTCATAACGGAGAAATTACTGATGCAAAAACGATTATTGCTGTTCAATATGCAGCATTGCATCAATAGGAGAAAATATGTCAAAAGAACCATTATTAACACGAAAAGCTTTGAGAGAACATGTTGTAGAGCAAAGAAGGTCTCAAAATAGTGAAGAGATTGAATGGAATGATTCACCAGTTCCTAAAAAGCCTTTTTTAGAAAGATATAATCGCTTTTTAACGATTTGGATGATTGCGATGATTGTACTGATTATTGTAGCAATCGGAGTTCAAATCTTCTTATAAAATGATGGAAATATTAGATTCTAATTTAGAACATGATTTAAGGCTAGACAATTTATAAGAGCTTTGATAAAATAACACATATATTTAAAGACATTGATGGAAAAGGGTTATAGAAAATTTCATTATTAGGGAGAAAGGTCAGCGACTGAAAGCCTTTCATGAAAATCTACAACTTTTCACTTCCGAAGTTGCCATTGGGATTCGATAAGATGAATAATGGATCGGTTCGTTACCGTTAATAACGCCGAGTGCCTGCAATGCAGGAATGAGGGTGGTACCGCGATAAAGTTCGTCCCTTACAATTTTTAGGAATTGTAAGGGACTTTTTGTTTATTAAAATGATTTATAGGAGGAAACAAAATGAATTTAGCAGAAATGAAACAACAATTTGATGCGATTCGTCAAGATGTGTTAGCTGCATTAGAAACTGTTCAAACGTTAAAAGAAGTTGAACAAATTCGTGTGCAACAATTAGGGAAAAAAGGACCAATTACTGAAGTTCTAAAAAATATTAAAAATATTGTTCCAGAAGAACGTCCACAAGTAGGAGCTTTAGCCAACGAATTACGTAGTGTGATTGAAGAAAAAATTGGCAGCATTAAAGCTGACTTAGAAGCAAAGGCATTAGTGGAATCTTTACGTAAAGAAACTATTGATGTTACAATGCCAGGTCGTCCAATGACTGTAGGTACAAAACACGTATTAAGTCACGTTAGTGATGAAGTGGAAGATTTCTTCATTGGATTAGGATACCAAGTAGTAGAAGGGCCAGAAGTAGAATCAGACCACTATAACTTTGAAATGATGAACTTACCAAAAGATCATCCTGCTCGTGATATGCAAGATACATTTTATATTACACCTGAGTATTTATTACGTACGCAAACTTCACCAGTTCAAGCAAGAACAATGGAAAAACATGATTTCTCTAAAGGTCCATTAAAAATGATTAGTCCAGGGCGTGTATTTAGACGTGATAATGATGATGCGACTCACTCTCATCAATTTTATCAAATTGAAGGATTAGTAATTGATAAACATATTACAATGGCAGACTTAAAAGGAACATTAGCTGCATTTGCCAAAGAATTATTTGGTAAAGAGCGTGAAGTTCGACTACGTCCAAGTTACTTCCCATTTACGGAGCCTTCTTTAGAAGTAGATATTAGTTGTTTCAAATGTGGCGGACAAGGTTGTTCGATTTGTAAAGGAACAGGTTGGATTGAAATTTTAGGTTCTGGAATGGTTCACCCGAATGTATTAGAAGCTGCTGGAGTAGATTCAAGCGTTTATGGTGGATTTGCCTTTGGATTAGGACAAGACCGTATTGCAATGTTGAAATATGGAATCGAAGATATTCGTTCACTTTATACGAATGATGTTCGTTTCTTAAATCAATTTACGAAGTAAGGAGAAGAGAATATGAAATTATCGTATGAATGGTTAAATGAATATTTAGATTTAAGTTCAATTACTCCTCAAGAATTAGGGGAAAAAATGTCACGTACTGGAATTGAAGTAGATAGTGTATCCGTTCCTGGAGAAGGACTAAGTGGATTAGTTGTAGGTCGTGCATTAGAAGTAGTAGATCATCCAGATTCAGATCATTTACATGTCGTTACAGTGGATGTTGCTGGGGAAGAATCTTTACAAATCGTCTGTGGCGCACCAAATATTGCTAAAGGGCAAAAAATTATTGTAGCGACTCATGGAGCACGTATTGCTGGTGGTCATAAAATTAAGCGTGGAAAATTAAGAGGAGTAGAGTCTCAAGGGATGATTTGTTCTCTACAAGAATTAGGACTTCCTTCTTCATTAGTGCCAAAAGAATATGAACAAGGCATTTACGTATTTGAAGATGATGCTATTGAAGTTGGAATGGATGCTGTTAAAGCTTTAGCATTAGATAGTGCGATTGTGGAATTGGATATTACAGCTAACCGTGCAGATGCTTTAAGTATGAGAGGTTCTGTTCATGAAATTGGTGCCATTTATAATTTAGAAAATACATTAACACCAGATGAATTTTTAGAAGGAGGTTCATCTTCATTAAATCCATGGATGACAGTATCGATTGAAGATGAAGTAGATGCTCCAGCTTATCACTTACAAATTATTAAAAATGTTACGGTGAAACCAAGTCCTCAATGGATGCAAAATCGATTAATTGCAGCAGGCGTTCGTCCAATTAATAATATCGTAGACGTAACGAATTATATTTTAATGGAATATGGGCAACCGCTACATGCATTTGACTATGATCGTTTAAATGCTAAACAAATTCATGTTCGTCGTGCTAAAGATGGGGAAACATTAGTCACATTAGATGGTATTGAACGTACATTAAGTAATGAAATTGTCATTACAGATGGAGAAAAACCAGTTGCCTTAGCTGGGGTAATGGGTGGATTAGATTCAGAAATTATTGAAACAACAACAACTGTTGCGTTAGAATCAGCCTTATTTGATCCAAAAGCAATTCGTCTAGCTTCTCAAAAACATAATTTAAGAAGTGAATCAAGTAGCCGTTTTGAAAAAGGAATTAATAAAGCGACTATTTTACAAGCTGGTAAGAGAGCTGCAGCATTAATTGCTGAATTAGGAGATGGTGAAGTAGTCGAAGGAGTAGCTTCTGCTCAATCACTAACATTAGAGTTACCAGTTGTTTCAATTTCATTAGAACGCTTAAACCACGTTTTAGGAACTAGTCTTACAACTGAAGAAGTATTGCAAGTATTTAAACAATTAGCTTATCCTACAAAAGAAGAACAAGGTGTATTCCATGTGACAGTTCCTGCTTGGAGATTTGATATTTCGATTGAAGCAGATTTAGTGGAAGAAGTAGGACGTATTTATGGATATGATAAAATTCCTTCTACATTACCAACAACTGCAAGTACACAAGGTGGATTAACTGAGAAACAACGTTTTGTTCGTTGGACTCGTCAATTTATGCAAGGAGCAGGCTTATCTCAAGCGTACTCTTATGCATTAACAACTCCTGAAAAATCCCATTGGTTTACAGTAGAAGAAAGACCAAGTATTCGTTTAGACTTACCGATGAGTGAAGAAAGAAGTGAATTAAGACAGTCAATGTTACCAAGTTTATTGGAAGCATTACAATATAATGTCGCTCGTTCACAACAAAATGTTCGTTTATTCGAAGTAGGTAAAGTATTCTCCATTGGAAAAAATGGTTCTGAAGATTTCCAAGAAAGAGAAGTTATCGGAGCTGCTGTAACTGGAGAATGGGGTCATACTTCATGGCAATCACCATCGCAACCTGTTGATTTCTTTGCATTAAAAGGAGTATTAGAAGCTTATTTTGCAGAATTGAACTGTAGTGATCGTATTCGTTTTGTTGCAACAGATGCGATTGGGCAATTACATCCAGGTCAAACAGCTTATATTTATTTAGGCGAAGAATTAATTGGATTTATTGGAAAAATTCATCCAGTGATTCAAAAGGAATTAGATTTATCGGATACATTTGTATTTGAATTATTAGTGGAACCTTTATTAGTAGAAGGATTACAAGAACGTGTGATTCAATCTGTACCAAAATTCCCATCGATGACACGTGATATTGCGTTATTAGTTCCTGTAACAATGGCGCATGCAACATTAGAAGCAGTCATTAAAGAACAGGCTGGTCAATATGTACAATCAGTTACTTTATTCGATGTTTATAAAGGAGAGCATGTACAAGAAGGATATCAATCATTAGCTTATTCGATTCGTTTCTTAAATAAAGAAGCTACTTTACAAGAAGAAGAAGTTAAACAAGCAATGGATCGTATTCAAATAGCCTTAGTTGAATTAGAGGATGTAACTATTCGATAATGCGCTACGGAATAAAAGAATTTCCTTGCGTAGTAAGGTCGCCAGCAGCCTCGCAATGCGAGTCTCATGGCTAAAATTCGAGCCTAGGTCTCGAATTTTCCCTACAAAAAAAGCCAGAATTTATCTGGCTTTTTTTGCTTTTACTACGAAGAAAATTCTTTTATTCCGTAGCTTGTAACGTAAAAAATTATTTTTAACTTTCTATTAGAAAGATCATTTTACTTGAGGAGAATTTATGATAAGGCCTACAAAAGAATATAAAGAAAAAAGCCAGTACTAACTGGCTTTTTTCTTTATATTTGTTATTCATTCATGCGGGATATCAATCGTTTCGTTTCTTTCCCACATTGGAATGCTGCACATTACGACTAGGAAAATGAAAGCTGATTGAATCCAGAATAATGCTAAGTCGAAAATTCCGTGAACCGCAACAACGACTAAAAATGAAACATATAATCCAACAATTGGACGTTTTTGAGGTTGACGACTCATCTCAAGTAAACTACGAACAGGCTTAATACTCGCAATCGCCAATAATAAAGTACCGATATATCCATAACTTAAAATTGTATCAATATAAATACTATGTGCATGTTCATGATAAATAGCACCAATTCGTGGATAACTATGCATATAGGTTAATGGGCCTTCACCAAAAAATGGATTTTGTTTGAACAGAGTAAATCCTGCATTCCAAATAGAAATACGTTCATCCATAGATGAATCTAATGTTCCCATTCGAACTCCAATATCATTTGAAAATAGGAAGAATAGTCCAATAATAAAGACGCCAACACTTAGCCAAAATGCACGAGAACTTTTAATCGTTGTAAATATATAGATAATAGCTCCGCAAATAATGGCAGGGAAAGCTGTTCTATTTTGCGTAAAGTTCAATCCGAATAAATTGATAAAGCAAGCGATAATACAAATGACTTTCCATTTCCAATTTTTTGTCGTTGTGAAAAGGTAAAAACCAATCATAATACAGAAACAACAAATAATTCCGTAATAATTTGGATTAAAGAATGTTACCTCAGCACGATTTTGATGCCAAACTTGCATATTCGGTGCTAAAAATGCGTAATTAAATTTATGAACAATTTCAAAATGTTCTAAAAAGGCAAATAGAGCTGCAAATATGCTTCCTAGTAAAATGGTTTGTAACACAATATGGAAAAAATCTTGATTAATCCGTTTCTGGTAATAAACGAAGAATATTGCAAACCATAAAAATAAAATGGAAGCTGCTACTCCAAGTAAATTACCACTTACTGCTGAGATAATCATGCTATAAGCAATAAACGTTAATAACACTGGATAATTCAGTAGTTGTCTTAAAATATGTTTCATCTTTCCAGTAAAAATTAATAGAATAAAATAAAACAAGAACAATGATAAAAACAAGTAAAACGGTAAGAAGATGCTGACAATCATTAAATAGAGTGCCAAATCTTGGTTTGGGAATCGCTTGATTTTATCAAGGATATACATTAGTTTCATAATAATTCCTTTCTAAGGTATGATATCTGACTTATTTTACCATTTTTCATTGAAATGTGGAAGATTTTTAAGGAGATTATAAGGTTTCTCATAAAAATCATTGCTTTGAGCAACATAGAAGACAAAAAACTTATGATAATGATATGATAATTGTAAATTAAATCGCATAGATATTTTAAATAAAGATGAAAGAGGGAAAAATCATGAGAGAATATGATATTATTGCAATTGGTGGAGGAAGTGGCGGTAGTGCAACGATGAATCGTGCAGCTATGTATGGAGCTAAAGCAGCTGTCATTGAAGGGAATATTATTGGGGGAACATGTGTAAACGTTGGATGTGTTCCTAAAAAGGTAATGTGGTATGGTGCTCAAGTTTCAGAAACATTAAAAAATTATGCTGCAGACTATGGTTATACAATAGGAGAAACTTCATTTGATTTCAAAACTTTAAGAAAAAATCGTGAGGCTTATATTGAACGTTCACGCCAAGCTTTTTCAAACAACTTTAATCGAAATGGAGTAGACTATATCGAAGGGTATGCTCGTTTCGTGGATAAAAACACAGTAGAAGTAAATGGTGAACATATTCGTGCTAAACATATTGTGATTGCATCCGGTTCATATGCTTTTATTCCAAATGTTCCAGGTAGTGAACTTGGAGGTACTTCTGATGATGTATTTGCTTGGGAAGAGTTGCCAGAATCTGTATCGATTATTGGAGCAGGCTATATTGCTGTTGAATTAGCAGGAGTATTACATGCTCTAGGAGTAAAAACGGATTTGTTTGTACGTAAAGGTGGTCCGTTAAGAGGATTTGATCAAGGTATTGTTGAAGTGTTAGTAGAGGAAATGAAGAAAAATGGTCAACCATTACATACACATAAAGTTCCTCAAAAATTAGAACAATTAGAAAATGGAGATATTCAAATTCATTTTGAAGATGGCACAACTCATACAAGCCAAAAAGTTATTTGGGCAGTAGGACGTAAAGCGAATGTCAGCCAATTAAATTTAGAAGCAGCAGGAGTTGCATTAACGGAACGTGGATTTATTCAAGTAGATGAATATCAAAATACAACAACACCTGGTATTTATGCATTAGGAGATGTTTCTGGTGAAAAAGAATTAACCCCAGTAGCGATTAAAGCAGGTAGAACATTGGCAGAACGTTTATTTAATGGTAAAACAGATGCGAAAATGGATTATGAATTAATTCCAACAGTTGTATTCTCACATCCAGCAATTGGTTCTATTGGTTTAACACAAGAACAAGCGGAAGCAAAATATGGTGCTGAAAATATCAAAGTATATCAATCAACTTTTGCAGGAATGTATTCAGCGATTACAGTTCACCGTCAAATGACAAAATTAAAATTAATTACATTAGGTGAAGAAGAAAAAGTAATTGGATTACACGGAATTGGTGAAGGTATTGATGAAATGATTCAAGGATTCGCAGTTGCTGTTAAAATGGGAGCAACAAAAGCTGATTTTGATGCAACGGTAGCGATTCACCCAACAGCTTCAGAAGAATTTGTAACAATGAGATAATGAGAATTTAAAGGATAAGGATACGTTTGTTTCGGCAAAGGTATCCTTTTTTTATAGAAATAATATTAGTTGAAGAATAAAGCTACAGAGTGTATGATAAACTGTCATAAGATTTTAGGAGGAAAAAAAGTGAAAAAATACCAATATTTAATTTTTGATTTAGATAATACGATTTTTGATTTTTGGGGAGCAGAAGATTATGCTTTATCTCGTATTAGCCAAGAAGATGGATTAGAATGGACTCCAGAAGTGTTAGAAGTTTACCGTATAATGAATAAAGGGTTATGGGAACAATATGAACAGGGAGAAATTTCTCAAACTTATTTAAATGAAGAAAGATTTGTTCGTTGGTTTGCTTATTATGGAATTCAAGTAGATGGAAGTGTTTGTGAGAAAAAATTCCGACACTATTTAGCAGAAGCAAATACAATGATGCCAGATGCATTAGATATTATTCATGAATTGAAGAAAGATTTTGTTATGGTTGCAGCCACAAATGGAATTGAAGAAACTCAATTATTACGTTTGAAAAAAGCTGGATTAGAGAATTTCTTTGAAAAATTATTTATTTCTGAAGTTGTGGGATACCGTAAGCCGAGTAAAGAATTTTTTGAGGCTGTTGTAGACCAAACAGAAGGAATGACGATTGAGAATGCCTTGATGATTGGAGATAGTTTTAAGGCGGATATTTATGGGGCAAGTCGTATTGGAATGGATACTTGTTGGTATATGGAAAATCCAGAACGAGCAACTGAACCTGAGGAATTGTTGTCTGTAGAGCCAACGTATCAGATTGGGCATTTATCGGAACTGAAAAATTTTATTTATTAATGGATTTTACATAGTAGCATAAGGACGCAAGCAGCCACCTGTCGGTGTCTCATTGCTAAAAGTTGAGCCTGGGTCTCAACTTTTCTTGTGATAAAAGCTGCAGTTGCAGTTTTTATCACTATTGCTACTATGAAAATCCTTAGGTTCGGACATATATGTGGGAACGTTTAAGATGTTAATGGATTTATCTATAGTAGCATAAGGACGGCAGCAGCCCTACGGTCTCATGTCTAAAAGTTGAACCTGGGTCTCAACTTTTCCTGTGATAAAAGCTGCAGTTTCAGTTTTTATTACTGTTGCTACTATGAAATTCCTTGAGTTCGATTATATATGTGGGGACGTTTAGGATGTTAATGGATTTATATCATAGTAGCATAGATTGTTGGGAGAGGATAAGAATGGATCATATTGAATTATATGTAAGTAATTTACAGAAGACAAAATTATTCTATTCTAAATTTTTAGTTCAATTAGGATTTGAATTATTTCAAGAGTGGGAAGAAGGATTTTCTTATAAAAAAGAAAGTTTTTATATTGTATTTGTTCAAGTAAAAGAAAAATATCAATCTACTAATTATCATCGTTGCCATGTAGGATTAAATCATTTGGCGTTTTCCTGCTCTGATAAAATGATTATTACAAAAATTAGAGAACAATTGATAGAAGAGAACGTAGAATTATTATATGATAACAAATTTCCATTTGCTGGTGGAAAAAATCATTATGCATTATATTTTGAAGATCCTGATAGAATAAAAGTTGAGATTGTATATCATTAGTAATTTATTTTTTAATGGATTTATCTATAGTAGAATGAGGACGGCAGTAGCCCTACGGTCTTATTGTTGCTATTATGAAAATCCTTGGGTCGTTCATCTAATAGAATCTGTCAAAACAAAAAATAAAAGGGATGAAATTATGGTTTCATCCCTTTTCTATATTTATGCGGCCGGCGGGACTTGAACCCGCACAGGTATACACCCACTGCCCCCTCAAGACAGCGCGTCTGCCATTCCGCCACGACCGCTCAATGTATGTAATGGTATCAAAGTTTCTTGTAGAATGCAAGCATTAAAAATTGCTAGATTTTTATGACTTAGAAGTAGAATTCAACACTAAACTTCCACGACAGCGACCACAACGAAATTTATTAGTATCGATTTTTCTCATACGTTGAAAAGTTGCTCCACAAGATTTGCATGAATAAACATATCGAAAAGGTTCCATACGTTCCACAAAACGGTGCCCCCCAACTTGTTGTAAAAGTATTTTAAAATCTCTATCTTGATGGCGATATCCTTTTCCTTCTTGATGCAGGTGATAATGACATAATTCATGTTTAATAACGCCGATTAAGACTTCTTTTCCAAGAATATTTTCAACTTTAGGATTAATTTCAATATTGCCTGTTTTCAAAATATAACGTCCACCACTTGATTTTAGTCGAGCATTATAAGTAATTTGATGGCGAAATGCTTTATGAAAGTATTTGTTTGAAATTTCTTGGCATAATTGTTGTAAAGCTAGTTCTTCCATTCACATTCATTCCTTATATTTTCATGCTTTCATTGTAATATAAGAAGTGAAGTTATTGCAATACATTGACGTTCTTCTCTTATAAGAGTAAAATGACAGACGGAAGATTTTAAAGACCTGGAGGAAAATGTGTGAAAATAGTAATTGTTGGTGGAGGAAAGGTCGGCGAAGTACTTTGCCGTGAACTAACTTCAGAAGCAAATGACATTGTTTTAATTGATAAAAATCCTGTGATTGTAGAAAGAATGATGAATAAATTTGATATTATGGGAATTGTTGGAAACGGAGCAAGTTACGATATCCAACAAGAAGCAGGAGTTGCGAATGCAGATATTTTTCTAGCTGTATCAGAAATGGATGAAATTAATATTATTGCAGCTATTTTAGCTAAAAAAATTGGAGCAGAATATACGGTAGCTCGTGTTCGAAATCCAGAGTATTCTCAACAGTTGAATTTTGTTCGAGAAAGTTTAGGGATTTCTTTATTAATTAATCCAGAATTATCAGCAGCACGTGATATTTTTAAAATTTTTAAATATCCTTCTGCTTTAAGTGTTGAAAGTTTTGCCAGCAATCGAGTAAGTTTAATTGAGTTGGAAATTCATGACCATTCACCATTAATTGGATTAAGCTTGAAAGACTTCAGAAATCGATTTGGAACTATTTTAGTGTGTGCGATTCAACGTGATTCTGAAGTGTTTATTCCAAGTGGAGATTCTTTTATTCAGAAAGGCGACCGTATCCATATTACTGGAGCATACGAAGATATTTCTACCTTCTTAAAAATTACAAATTATATTACGAAACAAGTCCGTTCAAGTTTAATGGTTGGTGGAGGGAAAATTGCATATTACTTATTAGATATGCTTAAAACGACTAAAATCCATCCAAAAGTCATTGAAGTCAATGAAGAACGTGCGAAATTTTTAAGTGAACAATTTCCAAATGCAACGATTATTCATGCAGACGGAACGGATCATGATGTATTAGAAGAAGAGATGTTAACAAACTATGATGCTTTCGTTTCATTAACAGGAATTGATGAAGAAAACTTAATTTTATCTGTATATGCAAAACACCGTGGCGTTCGAAAAGTTATTACTAAAATGAGTCGTACAGGTATTTTAAAAGTATTAAAAAATGTTGATCCACAATCAATCATTACACCAAAACAAATTGTTGCAAACGAAATTGTTCAATTTGTGCGTGCTCGTGCGAATACAAAAGGTTCAAATGTTGAAGCTTTGTATCGTGTAGCGGATAATCAAGTAGAAGCATTGCAATTCCGCATTGAAAGAAATAGTCGTGTTTGTGGGATTCCACTTTCTAAATTAAAAACAAAGTCGAATTTATTAATTGCCTTTATCGTTCGTGGAGAAAAATTAATTTATCCGGATGGAAATGACCAATTAGAACCACATGATAGAGTAATCGTCGTAACAACTCAGAAAAACTTCGATGATATTATCGATATTTTGGATTAGGAGTTGATGATTTTGCAAAGAAGAACAGTATGTTATTTGGTAGGAAAAATCCTACAAGTGGAAGCTTTATTATTACTTCTACCATTATTCGTTAGTTTGATTTATCGAGAAAGTTTACACCAACTGCTAAGTTATGCTGGAACGATTGCTTTAGTAGTTATTATTGGAACAGTTTGTACACTGGCAAAACCTAAAAATATGAAAATTATGCCACGCGATGGGATTGTAACCGTAGCGTTAAGTTGGATATTATTATCATTTTTTGGTGGGCTACCATTTGTATTTGCAGGAGAGATTCCAAATTTAGCAGATGCATTTTTCGAAACTGCTAGTGGTTTTACAACAACTGGTTCCAGTATTTTAAGTGACTTATCTATTTTAGGATATTCTTCCTTATTTTGGCGTAGTTTTACCCACTTAGTTGGAGGAATGGGAGTATTAGTATTTGCATTAGCGATTTTACCAAGTACGGGATCTGATTCCGTTCAGTTAATGCGTGCAGAAGTTCCTGGCCCTGTTTTTGGGAAATTAGTCTCTAAACTAGCAAAAACTGCTCGTATTTTATATGCGATTTATTTAGTAATGACAGCGATATTGGTCATTATTTTAATGCTTGTTAAAGTACCGTTATTTGATGCCTTATTATTATCATTTGGAACAGCTGGTACAGGTGGATTCTCGATTAATAATGCAGGATTTGCCATTTATCAAAATCCTGAGATGGTTGAATGGATTATCGGTGTTGGAATGATGCTCTTTGGAGTGAACTTTAACTTATATTATTTCCTATTATTAGGGTCGATTCGAGAAGTGTTAACGGATGAAGAAGGACGTTCTTATCTTGGAATTATTGCCTTTGCTTCAGTAGCTATTTTTGCTTCATTAAGTATCGTTCAATCTCAGTTAGATGTTCCGTTTAGAAGTGTATTTTTCACAGTTTCATCGATTATTACAACAACGGGATATTCCACAGCTGATTTTGGTCAGTGGGGAGTATTTCCACAAGTAGTATTATTACTATTAATGTTTGTAGGTGGCTGTGCAGGATCGACTGCTGGGGGAATTAAAGTTTCTCGTGTAGTGATTTATTTTAAAAATGCCATTGCTGAAATTAAGAAAATGGGACAACCACGTAGAGTGATTATGCCGAAGTTTAATGGCAAAGTAGTCGATGATAAAATGTCTAGTGGAATTGCAAATTACTTATTAGTGTATGTGGCAGTTTTTTTAGTATTAGTAATTTCTGTCTCTATTGAAGCACCTGACTTTCTTACAGCATTTTCAAGCGTTGCAGCGACCTTTAACAATATTGGACCTGGATTAGGAGAAGTGGGGCCAACAAGTAATTTCTCTATGTATTCTGATTTTAATACGATTTTATTATCTCTTGGAATGATTGCTGGACGTTTAGAAATTTATCCAATGATTTTATTATTCTCTACCACTTCGTTAGGAGCGTTTTTCATTTCTGAAAAATAGGAGGAAGCGTTTTGGATAAATTCGTAAAAGGTAGAATTTATACATTAATCGGTGCAATTTCGTGGGGATTATCTGGAGCTTGTGGTCAATATTTGATGAATGATTCAGCAGTTTCTCCTATCTATTTAACAGCACTTCGAATGATGATTGCCGGTTTAGTTTTAACGTTTTTGGCATTTTGGAAACAACCGAAGCAATTTCGTGAAGTAGTGAAGTCTCCAAAAGTAATGGGTAGAATGTTATTTTTTGGGATATTTGGATTGATGTTATGTCAATTGACTTATTTAATTGCCATCCACTCGTCCAATGCAGGAACTGCAACAGTTCTGCAGTATACTTGTCCGATTTTAATTGTCATTTATGTGAGTTTAAAAGAGAAGACAGTTCCAACAGTAATGGAATTTGTTGCGATAGTTTTTGCTTTATCAGGTACGTTTGTTATTGCGACTCATGGGAATCCTTTTAACTTATCTCTTAGTCCTGCCGGTTTGTTTTGGGGAATTATTTCCGCATTTGCTTATTCATTATATACCTTATTACCAGGAAAATTAATTCAACAATGGGGAAGTTTAATGGTAACTGGATTAGGATTATTATCCGGTGGGGTTTTATTTTATATTGGAAGCGCAAGTTGGCAATATACAATTCAATGGAAGCCTTACACGCTAATAGCTTTTATTGGAATTATTGGAATTGGAACGATTTTTGCATATACATTGTATTTAGAAGGAGTTTCACTTATTGGACCTGTTCAAGGAAGTTTATTGGCTTCAGCAGAACCAATTTCCTCGGTATTCTTTTCGATGATATTATTAGGAGAAGTGTTCCAATTAATTGATATTTTGGGAATCATACTCATACTAATAGCAGTTTATCTCATTACGATGAAAGAACAATTGCAAGAACAACATATGAAAATAAAACGATAACCTATACCTCTGTGAAGTGAATTCGCAGAGGTATTTTTATTCAAATATAAAAATTGTGAAGCAAAAATGAACAAATTGTGAATCTGCTTATTTTATAACATTGAAATTTATCGTATGCGATTGGATGCTGTTTAGTGAATTAATAAATAAAAAAGTTTGAATTATTTTTATTAACTATGACTAGTTATACGATTTAATTATTAATATTTTATATATGGAAAACAATTCTTTTTTTTGTCTATCACATATGTACATTTGAATCATTCTAAAGTGGTAGTAATAAATATGAAGAAAATGTGAATGAATTGTGTTTTATGTGTTTGAAAATGATTTTTTATACAAAAAATGTTGACATAAGTTTGTGAATCGGATAAAATCTAAATCACCGACTTTTAAAAGTTTTAATAAATTAATGTACAAGGAGAATGTAAATGGGTAAAAACAATCAACAAAAACCTATTAAACAATATCAAAAATTTGGTATTCGTAAATTCACTCAAGGTGTAGCGAGTGTAATGATCGCTAGTGGAATGTTCTTCATGGCAGGTGGAGTAGCATCTGCAAATGAAGTAGCAGTACAAACAGAAACTACAACACAAAAGGTAGCAGAAGAAACTGCTCCTAAAAAAGCAGAAGAAAAACAAGAATCTAAGCAAGAAACAAAACAAGAAGAAAAAACAGTTCAATTAGATAAAACTCAATTAGAGAACTATATTAAAGAAATTACTTCTAATATTGAAGCAGGCAAATATGCTTCTAAAACTGAAGAAAGTGTAGCTACTTTAAAATCTGAATTATCATCAGCACAAGCTAAATTAACAAGTGCAAAAACACAAGAGGAGTTAACAAAAGCTTATCAAAATTTAGTTACTACAGTTAACTCAAAATTAAAAAATAAACCAGTAGAAAAGAAAGAGACACTAGCAACAGAAGACATAACAAATGGAAAACCAACTGTTGGTAAAGCTGCAGCAAATACGGAACCGGTATCAGAAACAAATTCTATTGCAAATACTGGTAAAAATGATGAACGTAATGGAAAAGAAATCGAAGAAAAAGGTTCTACTTTACGTTCTGCAAATGAAGGATACACAGCTTCTTCTACAGAACTAAGAAAAGAAAATGGTGAGTTTCTTGATTCTACAGGTAAATCTTATAAAGTACTAGATAATAACAACAACTATAAAATTTATGTTCATGGTTATCAATCTGAGAACACTGATGTGCCTGCGGAAAATAGTGGACAAGCTGGAGTAAGTGGACGTACTGATATTCCTCTATCAAAAACAGAAGCTCAAAAACTTGGACGAGAAGCTGAATTATGGAAAGGTAAAATTCGTGCTACAGGAAAAGCTAATGGGAATACAACATGGGGAGCAGGTGGTGCCTATGAGTATCTAGCTACAGAAATCTATGGCTATACTTATGAACAAGGAAATCATTATGTATATATTACAGATGCAAAAAAACGTTTTAGTTTATCTGATGAGGCAACTGCTGCAGGATACACAATCAAAAACATTGCCTTAAGCAACTTACTTCCAGGATTAGCTTATAATGAAAAAACAGATACTGTAGAAGGATATGTAGCATCTACTCTTCAAAATGGTGTATATGACATGCGTTATGTCGTAACTGTAGAGAAAGATGGAGCTACTCAGCAAGTTACTTTCAGAGATTTAACAGCTGGATGGATAGGATGGCAAGATTCATCTGCACCACTTATTCAAGGATCATCAAAACTAGTAACAGTAGGCGACCAAGTTGATCATAATATTAAATATGTTGATAACGATGGAATGAGTCGTGATGAAAGAACTGGTTATGTATACAGAAGTAATGGAGAAAAAGTTGTTGCCGGTTCAAAAACTGCTCCTGGAGGCACGAGTGGAGCAACCTTTACTGCAGTTGACGGTTCTAAAGTAAATACCGAGAACGGGCCACAAACTGTCACAGCCCATACAGCATTGAATGGTGTGTATACAGGAAGTCAAACTTCGATAAATGATGTCGTACCAGGATTAAATTATAATCCAAAAACTGGAGATATTACTGGAACAGCAAGTGAAGCTGGAATTTTCACATCGGCTGCTTATGCGAAAGATTATAATAATACAACCAATGCGAGAAATCAGGATTGGAACATGTATGGTCAAGAAGCTCATGAAAATATTACAATCGCAGTAGCACCTAAAATTACTGTTAAGAATGTTGAAGCTTATGCAACAAATGTACCTGTGACAATTTCAAAAGGTGCTAACAAAGCTGAAATTACAATGCCAGATGGAACAGTTA
>ERZ772956.326-NODE-326-length-38262-cov-7.001387_pt1 | contig 38262 bp, 33 predicted proteins | sample MGYA00580683_ERZ772956 | MGnify/ENA primary metagenome ERZ772956 (study PRJEB29015, sample SAMEA2738077) | human oral metagenome | biome: human oral; feature: human-associated habitat; material: saliva | place: China | collected 2212 ... | reverse complement strand
GATTTCATTATGATTGTTGTGGGCATCGCTATGATGATAAATGAACTAAAAAACATGGGACAGGTCAAATCTGACACAAAATAACAGGTAGATTTATGAGCTGAATTATAAAAAAGATGAACGACAATGGTTACTGTGTCCTATTTGCAGAAATAAAACACAGCTGCAAGTTATACAAGACCGCCGTTATTATAAGGAAAAAAGCGGAAGTCCAAAGCGAGTCATAGTTTATGAAAATACGGCTGCGAAAGGAGGTGAATACCATGAATGAACCTGAACGTACCGAATGGCAGATACGCTGCACATTTACCGGCTTCTGCAAGCGGACATTGAAAAACGAAAGTATCAATGCACATCGGGATATTAAAAAGCGACAGACACACGAAATTAACTTTTCCGAAATATAATGCAAAAGTTTACAAGTTAGTGTATGATTAAAAAATAGAACAGTATTATGTTTTGAGTTAAGATAGGATGAGCTTGTGCTTTGAACTTGGAAAGGAAGTGAACCGGCAATTTATGAATAAATATAGCAATAGAAAACATTTGCTTTTAGCGGCACTCTGCCTTCTAGTTATATTATCTTCAATAGGAGGGTATTTTATTTATAAACATATAGAAAATTCCAATAGGCTTAAGATGGAGGCATCAGGGAAACACCTTAAAGGTTACAATAGCAGAAGCATATATGTATATGACCTTACGGACAGAAAAGTGGTTAAGAATTTGAACGGTAGGGAAAGACTTCCTATGGCATCTTTGACAAAACTCATGACATGCCGAAAAGCTTTGCAGATTATGGATGAGAAAAAACTTAGACTAAGAGAAAAAGCAAGCATTACGAAAAAGGCATACAATTTAACAGTAGAGCAGAAAGAGATTATGGTGGGCTATAAAGTAGGAGAGAAAACTTCTTTTGCAGATTTATTGTATGCTATGATTATGCAGTCCGACGGTGCTTGTTCAAACGCAATTGCCGATATACTGAGAGGTACCATTACCGGATTTATTGGGGATATGAACCGAGAGGCACATGCAATGGGACTGAAGAATACTCACTATGAAAGTGTGGAAGGCGTGGACAAGAAAAAGCAGTATACCACAGGGGAAGATGTGACTAAACTTCTGGTAAGCTCCCTTAAAGACAAAGACTATTACAAGATCTTTACAGACAGGGATTTCAAATCTTCGACGACCTCTGAACATCCCGACGGACTTTCTTTTTCAAATGCGGTAATTTGCAAATTTGAGGAATATAAAAATAAGGATTTCAAAATTTTAGGAGGAAAATTCGGCTATACACCGGAGGCGGGGAAAAGTCTTGCAGTGCTTGTAGAAAAGAATAAGAAAAAATATATTGTGGTTACCTTGGGGCATAAGTCTACCCCGGAAAGCTATGCACATGTGGAAGATGTTATTAAGATTATGAAAGCTTCCGGAAATAAATAGAGAAATATTTTTTTTGACAGGAATTTAAAATAGAAAACAAAACGGGGCGATACCTATTTGGGTATCGCCGCACTTTTTTGAACATAATTATGGCGGAGTTATACCTAAAATACCGGGTTTATGGATTTATAAATTTACAATAAGAGGTGATAAATCAATTCCGTCAACGGATGACAGAGCTGTGTTGAGAATTTCTCTAATGAGCTGGCATCCACCGGGTTCTTTAGATTCTATATTTATCGGAAGGATAGGATCATGCAGAGATTTTCTGATAAGCAGCCAGCCGTTATATTTTCCGGTGTAGGAAAGTCTGACACCCTCATAGTTAGGCTCAACCGAGGAAAAGCGGATTGCATCGTGTTTGAAAGAAGCAGGGAGCTTTTTTACCTGCTTTAAGGCTTTTTCTGCACAGCCTGCAAAGTCTTCCGCAGTAATCGGAAGGCGAACTTCTGTGGATTCTGCCGGGGAATTCAGCCCGTCCAGAATGGAAGAAAGTCCTAAACCTTTTTTGAATAATTTTGCACTTTCAATAACTATTCGTGTTGCCAGAAAGGCACCGTCATCTAAAAAATAGTTATCCTTATATGCTGCATGACCACTGGTTTCAATGGCAAGAGGGCTGATTGTTCCGGAGTTGTTTAATTCTATAGCTTTGTTAATTACATTTTTGTATCCTCGTTTAAATCGCAGATGCTTCAGCCCTAAAATCTCTTCCAAAAAAACATGAAGCTCATCACTTGTTACGCTGTCTGTTACAACGGTGGTCCCCGGATATTTGTCGGAGATGAGAGCTGCAGCCATCGCAACGATCCCGTTTCTTGCAATTTCATTTCCTTTTTCGTCTACTGCAGAGGATCTGTCCACATCTGTATCAAATATTATTCCAAGGTCGCACTTTTTGTTTATTACCTGTTGGATAATTGCTGCCATTGCCTCTTTGTTTTCCGGATTCGGGGCATGATTTGGAAAATTTCCGTCCGGCTCCAGAAACAGACTGGCGGAAATATCGGCACCCAGAGGTTCAAGAACTTTCTTTGCATAAAATCCACCTGCGCCGTTTCCCGCATCAACACAGATTTTTATTTTAGTCAGAGGCTTTTCCAAACCGGTCTCTTTTACGATAATTTCCCTCAAATGAGCAGAGTAGGTATCCATGAGCCCGATTTTGGAAGGCTCTTTTTTTTCTGCCGGCATGAGTTTTGCCAATATCTGATTGCTTTCTGCAAATGTGAGTATATCGGTAATATCCCCTTTATCAAGACCTCCATCACCGGTAAAGAATTTAAAACCATTGCGGTTCCACGGAAGATGGCTGGCTGTGATCATTACAGCACCGTCTGTCATATATTCCGGAAAAACAGTGCTCATGAACATTGCCGGAGTGGAAGAAAGAGAAGCGTCGAGAACCTTAACACCATATGGCAAAAGTGCCTGCTGAAAATTTTGCAGTATCATTTCTCCGGACAGCCTTGAATCACGCCCTAAAGCGACGGTGATCTCTGAAGTTTTTTTGCCTGTTGATAATGTCAGCCAATATAGAAACCCTTTGGCAATTCTGGTGGTGGTTTCACCATCTATATTAACAGCTTCGCCGGGCACTCCATCAAGTGCGATTCCTCTTATGTCACTGCCATTTTGTAATTTGCTGTAATCGTAATTTGACATTTGTCACCTCATAAAATATATTTTAATATGAATATCCGGAATTTAATTATATTGAATAAAAAAGGCTATTTCAAGGGAGATTTTTCATTTATATAAATTGGGTAGTAAAGGATAGAGTAGAATAATTGCAGTGTTTTGGAATATAAGAGGAATATATGACAATAAATACAATATTTATGATATAATTAGCGAGAATACAGATTATAAAAAATCTATCGGGCTGATATTGAAGAGGTGGAAGGCTTCGTATGCAGAACGGATATTGAAGCTTTGACGAATACGATTATATAATTCACTTATATACAGCAGAGAGGAGGATTTCGGCAGGTGAAGAAAAAAGGAAATTTTTTGTATAAATTGATTATAATGATTTTGCTGTGCATAATCGGATTTAGCGGCTATAAAGTCGGAACTATTTTATATAATTATTACATAGGTACTCATGAGAATAATAAGGTTATTGAAGCTGCCAAGGTAGAACTCAAAAAAGGCAAGTTTAGAATCAACTGGAAGAAACTTTTGAAGATGAACCCTGATACTATTGCATGGATAAGAAGTGAGGATACACCTATTAACTATCCCATCGTTCAGGGAAAGGATAATGACTATTACCTTCACCGTCTGTTTAATGGAGAATATAATTTCAAAGGAACGCTATTTGCAGATTATCAAATAAAGAAACCTTTTAAGGACTTTAATACCATCGTATACGGACACTTGATGAAGGACGGCTCTATGTTCAAATCCCTCAGCAAGTATGATGACATAGAGTATTACAGAAAGCATAAAACCATGTTTTTAGCCACTCCGGAAAAGAACTATAATATTAAAATTTTTGCAATGGTAAAGATTGTTGCTGACAGTGATTTGTACAAAATAGACTTTATGGATGCAGCAGACAAACAGCGATACATTGATAAGGTAACGGAGCTTTCAAAAATTCGGACTTCCGTCAAGGTGGGTCCTAACGACAGACTGGTTATGATGAGCACATGTACCACAGATGTAAACGAAGATAGATTTGTTGTTTATGGAAAGTTAGTTGAAAGAAAATAGGAATTAGATTATATGCATATTGGATTTTGTGATGATCAAGCAGATGTTATTGCGAAATATAGGAGGCTTATAGAAGGAATCTGCTTAAGAGAAAATTTTAACCATAAGATAAGTACTTATAGAAGCGGAGAACAGCTGTTGTTTGAGATGGAAGATGTTCTCCACAGTATAGATATTTTATTTTTGGATGTGGTAATGCCGGGCAAAAATGGAATAGAGGTGGCTAGAGAACTTAGAGAAAAAAACTTTATCGGAGAGATTATTTTTCTGACTTATTCCAGGGAGGCTATCTACCATGCCTTTGATGTTAAGGCAAATAATTATTTACTGAAGGAACTGGCAACAGAATCGAGAATTGAAGAGGTTTTTCTGGCAGCGGCGGAGCTGGTCAAAGAGAAAACAGAGGAATATTTGTTGCTTACCGGCGTAGGAGAGTATAGAAATGTTGCGATTGGTGACATACGCTATTTTGAGGTTAACCAGAAAATCGTAACCGTATATTATGGGAACCAGGATTTTGAATTTGTATCTACAATCGGCAAGCTGGAAAATCTTCTCTTTAACAAGGGCTTTATCAGAATTTCCAGACCTTATTTAGTCTCAATAAAATATATTGAGTCTTTCTCCTATGGGGAAGTGATACTTACAAATGGAAAGAAATTGCCGGTGGGCAGAAAATATTACAAAGATTTGAAAGAAAAAATGAAAGATAGGAAGAAATAAAAAAGTGACCGGTTTAAAACGAAAAATCATAGTTTTCTTCGCTTTGTTTTTCCTCATGTGTATGGCATTTACCAACGCATACGGCATAAGCATCGAAGAAAATAATAAAGAACAATACGATGTAAAAATTAAGAGGCATGCGACTGAAACCTCCGATGGTGTTAGAATTTATATTTCCAAAAAAACAGGGAAGGTTGTTTTTATTGAAAAAATTCCTATGACAGGTCATCGATGGGGCAGATGGGAAATCGTCAAAAAGCCTACATATTCTGAGGATGGATACAAGATTAGAAGATGCCTGAAGCATCCTTATCTTAAACATGCAGATAAAAGAATTTTGCTCAGAACCGGACCCAAGTGGGGCAAATGGATAGTGGACAGAAAACCCACAAAGACAAGAGAGGGACTAAAGCATAGAATTGATGAGCTCCATAAATGGAGAATAGAGTATAGGATAATTCCAAGAATCAAGTCCTTCCCCGAAGCAAATGATAATTCTTTTTCTCCGGGCAGAATTACTTTTGATCCTGACACTGTGAATAATCCCGGGAGCAATCAAAACTTTAGAAAAGCAATGGGAGGAAGTTCTTCCGGTGATAGCAGCAGCAAAGACTCACCCGATGGTGGAGCTTCTGCTTCCGGCGGACAGAGTTCAGAGGGAATAGAATCGGATAAAGGCTCAACTCACATACCTTTCGGAGCGGCAGATGCGGCAATTGCTTTTGCAAATGGAGCTGTTGCAGTCTTTTGGTGGATTCTTTTGCTTCCCCTTGTAAAAGTTATGTTCTGGATTGGGAAGAAGAGAAAAGAAGCAGAGGAGAATAACCTATGATTATGAGAAGGATTATCGGTATTGCAATTTTGTTGTTACTGATCACATGTGGAGCGATAGCTTATATTGTCTTGCAGAGAAAAGTGAAAGATGTCGAATCAGATCTTGTTATTGCAGAGAAGAAGGATATAAAGGGGAGGAAATAATATGAAGAAAATATTAGTTACTGTCCTCTGCAGTTTCCTTTGTTTAGGCGCAATACCGGGAACGGCGTATGCTTCGTATAAGGAGACTTTTGATTTAAAATCATCAAAATATGAGACTTTGGACAAGGAACTTATGGAAATTCTTTCTTTTTCATATACGGAGAACGGTCAAAAACCTAATAACGAGCATAGCAAAACCCATTTCATTATAACGCAGCTGGATGAATCGGGAGAGCATTTTAATCCTATAGTAATAGAGGGGAAGAATGGAAAGGCACTCTTTAATGAAGCGCTGCTGATTAACTTCCACAGTGCCGGAACTTATAGATTTGAAATTCGCCAGTGGATTGATAACGGAAACGGAAATCCTTTATTCCCCGGGAATATAAATCCTTCAGAAAATAAATATGTCAAGTATGATGAATCCAGGTTCGATGTAAGAATAGATATTGTTCGGGATTCAGAATCTCCTTCCGGACTGAAAATTAAAAGAGTTTCGATTATTAACGCTACTACAAAACAGGAAGTGAAAGAAGTGTCATTTGACAATAAAGTAGGGAAGAAAATAACGATATCAGGAACCATAGATAGTGGAGATAAGATACTAAGAGCAGGAGCTAAAAACAAGCTGAAGATAACTGTAAAAAATACGGGACCATTTGAGGTTAGAAATATTTATATCAGAAAATACCTTCAGAAATATACTAATTTTATAAAGGGAGACAAATATTTTGACAATGAAACCCGAGGGAAATATACAAATATTACAGGAGGGTACGGCTGTATAGAAGATAGAGAACACGGAACATGGTTAATAAGGGAGCTTCAACCGGGAAAAAGTGTAACGCTTGGATATACGATAAGGGTTCATACCTGTAAGCCTGATAATCTGAAGGCAAAGCACGATATTTTGTATGAGATAATGCCAAATATAGAGCTTGAAAAATTTTACATCAATCAGAGCAGAGATCCCAGTAATTTCGGATAGGTTACATTCAATTTGGTATTGCAATTTAAGAACCTGTAGCTTTAAAAGAACTTATCAATAAAAGATAATGGAAAAATTAAAAAGGGTTATTTGAATAAGTCCATGTTTTGTATGTTGTTAAAAGATGCGATGTTGGAGTTGTAGAATATTTTCCTAATGTAGATGGAAAAACAACAAGAATACAGTTGGAAGTTAATTTTGTTATTAGCAGAGGAAATCTTAGGCATTATATCCAGTTAGCCTTGTCACATATGTTTGACAATCATAGAAAAGAATATATCAATAATTGGAAATGAACTTGAATAATTTATACAGTTTGGGTAGAATAGTGATGTGAAGAATGTTGTTTTTTATTGTTAATGTCGATATGTAATAATGTAAAAAGTGCCGGACTTCGACAGAACTTCATAAAATGTTGAAATTCAAACATTTAAGGGGATATATGAAAAATGTTGAGGGTAAAAAGCATGACAACGAAAACAAATAAAAAGGAGATAGACAGAAACGCTATCTCAAGATATTGATATAACAGCAATACAAAAGAACGGGTTTTAATAGAAGCATAGTGAAATGTAAATAAACTAGAATTGCCTATAAGCAAAAGGGATCCGGAAAAGTTTTAATAGAAGCATAGTGAAATGTAAATTTTTTTCATCAAAGTTGGGTGACCCTACAAATTTTAAGTTTTAATAGAAGCATAGTGAAATGTAAATTCGCAATGGATAAATCGCATGAATATGTATAAGCGAGTTTTAATAGAAGCATAGTGAAATGTAAATGCTTCTAGTGCTTTGGCTTTATACTCTGCCGATAAGTTTTAATAGAAGCATAGTGAAATGTAAATTATACAAAAAGGGTAAGGGAAAAAGTTACCGATACGTTTTAATAGAAGCATAGTGAAATGTAAATTCAGTATAGGTAGTGCGTGTGGTGTGATTGCAGTGCTTGTTTTAATAGAAGCATAGTGAAATGTAAATTCAAAATAATTCTTTTTCATTATTCTTCTCCTTTTCCGGTTTTAATAGAAGCATAGTGAAATGTAAATAGACAAACGAGGAAGATGAGCAAGAAATTGCTTATTAGTTTTAATAGAAGCATAGTGAAATGTAAATGCAGAAAATTCTCAAATGCTTTTGAAAATGGTAAAAACAGTTTTAATAGAAGCATAGTGAAATGTAAATCGCTAAATCTGACAAACAGTCTTATTTAAAAGACCCGGTTTTAATAGAAGCATAGTGAAATGTAAATAAATAATGGATACATAAGAGTTCCGGAATACCAAGATGTTTTAATAGAAGCATAGTGAAATGTAAATATATTTATTTTATTCATAAAGTAAATTGTGATTATTTGTTTTAATAGAAGCATAGTGAAATGTAAATCTGAAATTACAAAATGCAGGACTTAAAGATAAACCTAGTTTTAATAGAAGCATAGTGAAATGTAAATCATTTGCTGACGATAATATAAGGGATTTAGGAAAAGGGTTTTAATAGAAGCATAGTGAAATGTAAATCATTGGCATGGACTTGAAATAAAGGATGTGCTATCAGTTTTAATAGAAGCATAGTGAAATGTAAATGAATTATAATGCTTCATAACCATCCATCAGGAAGTTGTTTTAATAGAAGCATAGTGAAATGTAAATATATGTTGCTCTTTTAATTCCCGGTCTACAATTTCGTTTTAATAGAAGCATAGTGAAATGTAAATTTGAGTTTGTATATGATAAATTTTCTAAAATATCAAGTTTTAATAGAAGCATAGTGAAATGTAAATTGGAAGAAAAGCCTTTAGAGTGGTATAAGTCATGGCGTTTTAATAGAAGCATAGTGAAATGTAAATAAGAATATTGATGATTTTTGGCTTGATAATATTTTTGTTTTAATAGAAGCATAGTGAAATGTAAATAAGTAGAAAAGGAGCAAGAGATGGAAAATAAAAAAGGTTTTAATAGAAGCATAGTGAAATGTAAATAAATTTGATGTAGTAATAAATGTCGATGAAAAGACTAGTTTTAATAGAAGCATAGTGAAATGTAAATTATGTTAAATTTAAAGCGATCATATAATGTTTCAATTGGTTTTAATAGAAGCATAGTGAAATGTAAATATTTTGGTGACTTCTGATAATTCTATCTAATTCTTTGTTTTAATAGAAGCATAGTGAAATGTAAATTTGTTTCCTTGCATAATCGACAGCCTCTTCAAGGTTGTTTTAATAGAAGCATAGTGAAATGTAAATAGTTATACTAAGAGTATTAAATTTGTTTTTCTTTATTAGTTTTAATAGAAGCATAGTGAAATGTAAATTGTGGTAATACGCCGTCAAGGAAACACAGTTCCAAGGTTTTAATAGAAGCATAGTGAAATGTAAATAATGCATACAAGCATTTTCATTTACTCCTTTAATGTGTTTTAATAGAAGCATAGTGAAATGTAAATAAGTTTTAAAGCGAATCATATCTTTGTGGTATTCAGTTTTAATAGAAGCATAGTGAAATGTAAATAACACTAAAACGAACGATGAAGACGTTGAAGAGGTCAGTTTTAATAGAAGCATAGTGAAATGTAAATGTCATGCTGATAACCATTATCTTGATGCGGAGGTTTAGTTTTAATAGAAGCATAGTGAAATGTAAATGAAGTTTAGCCTGTTCTTCATTAAAGCGTTTTTCTTGTTTTAATAGAAGCATAGTGAAATGTAAATAAATTCAGAATTGTTATCATCCCATGATTTCGGATATGGTTTTAATAGAAGCATAGTGAAATGTAAATTCAATTTCAACATTATGAGGTAGCAAATCCGTTAGGGTTTTAATAGAAGCATAGTGAAATGTAAATCTGTTCATCTGCTTCTTTTATCAGACTTTCAGCTTTTGTTTTAATAGAAGCATAGTGAAATGTAAATATCTTGCAAAGCCAAGTGGTTTTACTATATCCCCCTCGTGTTTTAATAGAAGCATAGTGAAATGTAAATTAGACGAGCAGGCACTTATATGTGATCTTGCAGAAGTCGTTTTAATAGAAGCATAGTGAAATGTAAATCCTTTTTAATTTCATCGAGCGAAAACTTTGACTCAAGTTTTAATAGAAGCATAGTGAAATGTAAATATTTAGATAATGCAGTTTGTCGGTACTGGCAACCAAGTTTTAATAGAAGCATAGTGAAATGTAAATATAACTAGTGACGGAATCATGTATGTTGATGAGCGTAAGTTTTAATAGAAGCATAGTGAAATGTAAATTTGTATTACCGCCGCCACAATATAGTATGGCGTATGAGTTTTAATAGAAGCATAGTGAAATGTAAATGAGATTTACAAACCCAAAGTCATTATGCCTATTACAAAGTTTTAATAGAAGCATAGTGAAATGTAAATCTATTTATATACGCTGTTACTAAATCAGAAGTAGCTTGTTTTAATAGAAGCATAGTGAAATGTAAATTCTGTAAAGAACTCCGATCTGTTTCTTTGTGAATTGTTTTAATAGAAGCATAGTGAAATGTAAATTCCTCTTGAGCCAATTATCAGTGTTTTTGTCATTAGTTTTAATAGAAGCATAGTGAAATGTAAATGCCGAATGGGTGAAACTAAAAAACCCAAACAATATTGTTTTAATAGAAGCATAGTGAAATGTAAATAAACCGGAAATGTAGTTGCCGGAATGGCGGTTGCCGAGTTTTAATAGAAGCATAGTGAAATGTAAATTGCTTAACAGCACTGCAGAAAATCATAAAAGAGAACTGTTTTAATAGAAGCATAGTGAAATGTAAATCAGAAAAAGAAAGACGTCCTCGGTTTTACAGTGCCGGTTTTAATAGAAGCATAGTGAAATGTAAATGTTTTTTGGAGAAACGGTTGAAAATCAAAAGGAATACGTTTTAATAGAAGCATAGTGAAATGTAAATTTCCGGGGACATATGCAAGAAAGGCGAAAGACACAAGTTTTAATAGAAGCATAGTGAAATGTAAATGAAAAATTACAAAACTTTACGAATTCATGGCTATCAGTTTTAATAGAAGCATAGTGAAATGTAAATCGCAGGCATATCTGCATGTATGAAACAATTTGGGCTGTTTTAATAGAAGCATAGTGAAATGTAAATTATATTTTTAAGCCAATTTACCCGAGGGGTTGAAGTTGTTTTAATAGAAGCATAGTGAAATGTAAATGACGAACTTATGCGTTCATGCATAAATCTGAGCGTGTTTTAATAGAAGCATAGTGAAATGTAAATTGAATTACATCCCGGAATTGACCTTGCTGGTGGCTGTTTTAATAGAAGCATAGTGAAATGTAAATTCGAATTATTATAATGTTTATAAAGGCAGAGGTTAGTTTTAATAGAAGCATAGTGAAATGTAAATTTGAGGCGCTAAAAGTTATCGCAAGGCTCATAGGCTTGTTTTAATAGAAGCATAGTGAAATGTAAATTTTAAAAATTGTATTGTATGGGCAAAAAATGTTTTTGGGTTTTAATAGAAGCATAGTGAAATGTAAATTTAATATTGACTCAAAGCACCATACATTGAATTTAAGTTTTAATAGAAGCATAGTGAAATGTAAATTGCAGGTATATCTGCATGCATGAAAAGATATGGGCTAGTTTTAATAGAAGCATAGTGAAATGTAAATTGTTGTAATTAAAGCGTTAGCAGATATGGCGGGAGTTAAGTTTTAATAGAAGCATAGTGAAATGTAAATGATGAAAAAGATAAATATACATGGACTGCATCAATTATGTTTTAATAGAAGCATAGTGAAATGTAAATTATTTCCCCGATAAACTTAAAAGGAGTACCGTAAGAAGTTTTAATAGAAGCATAGTGAAATGTAAATATACAGATCGGGAGGATTTACTAACTTGAAGGAGGGGTTTTAATAGAAACATAGTGAAATGTAAATAATTTTGTACAGACCCAACTGTCGCTACCCTCATCGGTTTTAATAGAAACATAGTGAAATGTAAATTATACTTTTCCGGATACAACATTTACTCTTAAAAAGTGTTTTAATAGAAGCATAGTGAAATGTAAATTCTTTAGTGTCGTGACTGATTATAGAAATCGGCTGCTGTTTTAATAGAAGCATAGTGAAATGTAAATTTTTTTTCAATAAAGCCTTCAAAGCGCGATAATAAATCGTTTTAATAGAAGCATAGTGAAATGTAAATTACAGTGCAAGTGAACAAGCTTCTGTCGGGTAACAGGTTTTGATAGAAAGGTACTTATCCCGGTGAATATGTTGAAATAAATGTTAAGTATGTACCCCTTGCTATTATCAGGTAACGGCGATAGATTTATACAGGTGAAAGAGGATTATAAAAGCTGGTAAATGAATATAGCACATGTGAAACTTCTTAAAATATTAAAAGCACTATAAAGTAACTTGCAATATAAAAGATGGTGTATCAGAATGAAGTATTTCTGTCACACCATCTTTTAGCATGCAGCATGCCGGCTATCCGTCAGTTTGTGGTTGGATTCCACAAGGAGCCGTAGTTCAGCTGCTGCTCTGATTACAAATTTTCTGCTTTATATGTTCAAGGCTATTTTGCGGTTCCGTCCGGATTAAAGAGGGGAAGCTCTTCTAAATATATTATGTCGTTTCTTTGGATAGCATCGCCCTCTGCCAGCACTGACATTTTGCCAACTACGGTGCAGTTCACCTTAGCCAGAAGTTTTTCGATAGAACGCAGTGATTCTCCTGTACTTATAACATCATCCACGATCAGAACCTTTCTGCCTTCCAGAAGGTCAATATCTGACTGACCCAGACAAAGTTTCTGAACATGGTCGGTGGTAATTGACTCCACGACGGTTTCTATGATGTCCAGCATATAAAGTTTCTGTGCCTTACGGCAAACCACATAGTCCTTATTCTCGGAGCTGCGAGCCATCTCATAAGCCAGAGGAATTCCCTTTGATTCGGCAGTAACAATTACATCAAACTCCGGAGCTTTGTCAAGGAGTGCTTTTGCGGCAGCTTTGGTAATTTCTATATCCCCGAACATGACAAAAGCACCGATGGATAATTCATCATTTATCGGGCACAGCGGAAGCTTACGTTTTAACCCTGCAATTTCTATTTCGTAAAACATTATTCAATTCCCTCCTATTGATAAATGTGAGATGCAAAAGACTCACAAAAGTATTATACTCTCAGGTCATGGCTATTTCAACAATTTTTCGGGCAACTCATAGCAATTCATTGGAATTAGGTGATATTAACCTGCTGCCACCCCCTATACATCAGAGCCTGAATTGAATGTGCCTCTGAAGGCACAACAAAGAATATGAAATATCCGGTACCAAGAGATGAGTAGAAACCTTTGAATTTAAATAATTATTGAGCGGTAAAGGATGAAAAAGGGGCTGTCACATTAGCAAATTTTAGCTCTTAATGCGACAGCCCCTTTATTTACAATTTAGTTTATATATATAATTTATATCAGAGTTGAAATCCTTAATAAAAACAATACGAAACAAATCCACATGATGATGTTGATTTCTCTAAATTTTCCGGTGAATAGTTTGATGATAACCCATGAAAGCATTCCGAACATGATTCCGTTTGCAATTGAATATGTGAATGGCATCATTATGATTGCAAGGAAGCCTGAAACAACTTCCGCAAGATCTCCGTCAAACTTCATATTTTTGATGGCACTGACCATTAGAAGCCCTACCCAAAGAAGAGCCGGAGTTGTTGCAAAGCCGGGTATCGCCAGGAAAATCGGTGATAGAAATAGTGAAAGTATAAATAGTACCGCAGTAACAAGGGATGTGAGACCGGTTCTTCCGCCGGCTGCAACTCCCGCACTGGATTCAACATAGGAAGTAACGGTTGATGTTCCGATGCAGGCACCTGCAACGGTTCCTAAAGCATCAGCAAGCAGAGCCTGTTTTGCACGGGGAAGATCCCCATTTTCGTCAAGTAAATTACCCTTTGAGGCAACGCCGATCAAAGTTCCTACTGTATCGAATATATCAACGAATAAGAAGGAGAATACGATGATGGCAAAGTCGATTATGTGCTTTCCAATCCAATCAAAGTCAAATGAAAAAATATTCATCTTGGAAGGAAAGAATCCCCCCTTAAAACTTGGGAGCAGAGAGTATACTCCGTTTGTAGGATCTACATGATACCAGCCTATCTGTTGGGCGATAATTCCCAAAATCCATGTAACCAAAATTCCGATTAAAATATCACCCTTCACCTTATAGTGGTTCAAAATTGCAATGACGATAAGTCCGATAAATGCCAGCACAAATTGAGGTGAACCCAACTTTCCTAAAGTTACAAGAGTTGAAGGATCGGCAATTACGATCCCCGCACCTTTAAGCCCCACGATTGCAATGAAAAGTCCTATCCCCGCAGTGATTCCGTACTTCAGGTTTTCGGGAATATCATTTACCAGTTTTTCACGGAAGTTTGTGAAGGAAAGCAATATAAAGATAATACCTTCGCAAAGAACTGCAGCGAGTGCGATTTTCCACGGATCTTGTATTCCATCCCTTGCCATAGGACTGCATACGCTGAATGCAAAATAGACATTTAATCCCATACCTGATGCCAGCGCAACAGGATAATTTGCATAAAATGCCATAATCAATGTAGCGAAAGCTGCAGAGATTGCAGTTGCAGTGAAAACAGCGGAGCTGTCCATACCGGTTGCAGATAGAATACTTGGGTTAACTGCCAGTATATATACCATTGCAAGGAACGTTGTAATTCCTGCGGTTACTTCTGTACGAGCATCCGTCCCATGTTCTTTAAGTTTAAAAAACTTTTCCATAAAATTCTCCTTTGAGCATAAAAATATAATTATAAATTCACTCCTATTATACACAGATTTTCACACAATCTTCAAGAAAAAAGCTGAGATTAGTTTATAAAAAATGGAATATTTGCTTTATTGTGGAGGAGAAAACGAATAAAAAACGAACTATATCAAAGTATAGTTCGCATATATAAGTTCTCAATTAGGACAACAGCTCTTGAACATACCGTAAATTTTACTTTTGAGCATATTGCGGATTTTATTTTGTTTGTCTTGCGGCAAGTCTTTCTTCCTTGGAAGGAAGTTGTGATATTACTATTGCTATAAAGATTAGAATACAACCTAAGTATCCTCTTAGGGTCATGTTTTCTTTCAGGATAACAACACCTGTTATTACCGCAAATACGGACTCCAGACATAGTATCAATGAAGCTTCGGAAGGATCGGCATCCGCCTGGGCAACAATCTGAAGCGTATAGGCTATCCCGGCGGAGAATACTCCTGCATACAGGATTGGGAACCAGCCTGAAAGAATTGAAGTAAGATGAGGGTCTTCAAAGATGAACATGCAGATTATTCCTATGCTTCCGGAAACGAGGAACTGGATGCAGGACATTTTCACACCGTCAGTCTTAGGTGAAAAATGGTCGATTACCATAATGTGAATTGCAAAGGCAAAGGCACACAGCAGTATGAAGAAATCTCCTCTCTGAATATGAAATCCCTCTTTTGGCTTTATAGTTAAAAGGTAAAGTCCGATAATAGCAACTACGGCACAAAGCCAAATAATTTTTCTGACTTTCTTTCCCAGAAACATGGACAGAATAGGTACTATTATGCAGTATAGGGATGTAATAAATCCGGCTTTTCCTGCTGTTGTAAAAAATACGCCGTATTGCTGCAGCGTGGAGGCTGTGAAAAGTGCAATTCCGCAACATACACCGCCTGTAAATAAAATTCTTCTTTCTTTTGCTTTATCTTCGGGACTCAAATCGTCTTCGGGAACCTTTTTTTTGGCTTTTCTATTTAATACAAGGATTACCGGTATGAGGGAAAGTCCTCCAAGAAAGGTTCTGATGCCATTAAATGTGAAAGTTCCGATATCAGCCCCCACCTTCTGTGCAACGAAGGCAGAACCCCATATGAAAGCGGTCAGCAACAATGACAGATTACTTTTCATTCTTTTACTCATAATTTTCTCTCTTTTCTTCAATTCTGAAACTTAACTCTCACTTGATTATATTAAAATACCTGTTCTAATGCAATGGAAAATGTGATAATATGGATTAAAATAGTAATAAAAAACGCAGTGAAAACTATTGCAATTTAAAATAGAAAACGGGAGAATATACAATGAATCACGAGGAAAAATTGCTAAGGCTGATAGGTGAAATCTCTGAACTTGATGCGGATGCCATGAATGAAGCGAAGAAGCGTCAGGATTCTCTTGCAAAGGTTCCGGGAAGTCTTGGCAGACTTGAGGAAATTTCAATCAGAATGGCGGGAATTACGGGAAAAGTAACAGGAAATTCTCTTAAGAAGCAGTGTATAGCTCTTTTTTGCTCTGATAACGGAGTCGTATTTGAGGGAGTTGCCTCTGCACCCCAGTCCGTTACCATGGCACAGACAATAAACTTTACGAGAAGAATTACAGGTGTAAGTTCCCAAGCAAAATATTTTGATATTGATATTTTAGATATAGACATGGGAGTTGCTGAGGAAATTCCTAAAGAACTGTATACAGATGATATGCTGGACAAAGGGGGAGATATTTCCCGAAAAATTGTGTACAGGAAAATTGCAAGAGGTACTAAAAACCTGGCAAAGGAAGACTCAATGACTCGCAGTCAGGTGGTAGAGGCTTTGCTAACCGGTTTTGAGGCGGCAGATGCAATGAAAGCCGCAGGAATTGAGCTTTGCGGCATCGGGGAGATGGGAATAGGAAATACCACCACAAGTTCCTGTCTTTTGAGGGCTGTAACAGGTGTCTCCGCAGAGGATCTCGTCGGAAGAGGAGGAGGTCTGAACAATGAAGGTCTTGCAAAGAAGCTTGAAATCGTCAGAGATTCGGCAGATGCCTGCAAAGATAAGGATACATTAGGTAAGCTGGCAGCTGTGGGAGGTTTTGATATATGTGGGATGGTGGGATGCTTCTTAGGTGCGGCACGAAATAAAATGCCGGTTGTCATTGATGGATTCATTTCAATCGTAGCTGCAGTTATGGCAAATGAATTGAATCCTTTGGTCAAAGAGTATCTTTTCGCATCACATAAGTCCAGGGAAGTTGGGTACGAAACAGCTATAGAAAGGCTTGCGCTTGCACCTATGTTTGAGCTGGATATGAGGCTCGGAGAGGGAAGTGGATGTCCTATTGCTTTCAAAACCATGGAAGCGGCGTGTGCGGCTATGGACATAATGAAAACTTTAGCAGAAGGTTTGATTGACGATGAATATTTAGATGAAATCAGAAAGGGAAATTTCTTTTAATAATGAATATTTTTATCAGCGGAGGATGTAAGAACGGCAAATCTCACCATGCGCAGGAATTGGTCAGGTGTATGGCAGAGGAAAAAAGTCTTCCCATGTACTATATAGCCACTATGATTTCCACAGGACCTGAGGATGACATTAGAATAAAAAGACACATTAAAGACAGGGAAGGCTGGGGTTTTATAACTTTGGAGCAGCCCCGGAATCTTTGTGACCTTTTGGATAGAGGTGATGTGAATCTCAAAGGAGTCTTTTTGATGGACAGCATAACGGCACTTTTGCAAAATGAGATGTTCGGAATTGACGGAAGTTATAATGAGAGAGCAGGTCATAAGGTTGCACAGAACTTGCAGGATTTTGCAAATGCTACAGGAAATACGGTATTCGTATCGGACTATATCTATTCAGATGCAAGGGCTTACGATGAGTGGACAGAAAATTACAGAAGGAGTCTGGCCTACTGCGACAGGGAAACTGCTAAGGCTTGTGACAGAGTAATAGAAACCTGTTTCGGTACATTCAGAGAATTAAAAACGGTGAAGTGACCGCAGCGAAAATAAAGAATTATAGATAACAGGAAATAGATTATGAGATATGTAATTGCTTTTTTTATGGCATGGGGAAATTTTCTCACACTGCCCTGCCCATATAAAAGATGGGACGGAAAACTGAAAAATTTAATGATGGTATTCGTACCTCTGGTTGGAGTTATAATCGGTGTGCTTTGGGTGGCAATTATTTGGGCTTTGAGGGTTTTGGATATGAAATACGGTCTGCCCGATTCTGTCGCAGCGCTGATTTGTACATTCTATATATTTGCAATTTGCGGATTTATGCATCTCGACGGCTTTATGGATTGTAATGACGCAATTTTATCCAGAAGACCGCTAGAAGATAGACAGAGGATTTTGAAAGATTCTACGGTGGGAGCTTTTGCCGTAGTAATGCTGGGTTTTTTATTTATGGCATGGTATGCCTCGATGATTGCAATATGGGATAAAGCCCCGTTAAGAATGTTCTTTATACTTCCCATTCTAAGCAGACTCATTGCCAGCAACGATGTGTTGGATTATAAACCCATTGGGCACAGTCAGTATGTAGAAAATTACGAGGCAAAGAGTGAGAGAAAGAGATGCAAAAGGTATCTTGGGATATATTTTGTGCTGATTGCTTTGGCGGTGGTTATGGGACCGGAATTGAAATCTGTAGTTCCCATGTTCGCGGCAGCATTTACAGGGATTTTGCTGGGAGGAGTCAGCGGAGCCTACGGCAGGTGGCAGCTTGGCGGTATGAGTGGTGATATTGCAGGATACGAGATTTGCTGCAGTGAGATCTTCGGAGTTCTTGGAATGGCTATAGCCGTTAATTTATAAGGAGTGGAGATGATTTTAATAATAGGTGGTGCATATCAGGGAAAACTTGATTATGCAAAGGAAAAATTCGGGTTAAGGGATGAGGATATATTTGACTGTGCAAAAGCAAATGACGGCAGTGATTGGCCGTCTATAGATTTAAAGGCAAAGGCACTGAATCACTTTGAGCGATACATCTTAGCCTGCACCGGGGAAGGTATAGAGGCATCAAATCATGTGGAGGCGAGTTTGAAGCAGCTGAAGGATAAAATAATTCTGGCAGATGATATAACCCAAGGAGTAGTGCCTATGGATAAGCTCGAAAGAGCCTGGCGTGAAGAGACCGGCAGAAGTCTTGTTATCTTAGGAAAAGAAGCGGAAAAGGTCATCAGAGTTTTCTGCGGAATCCCACAGGAAATAAAAGCAAGATAAAAGATCCAAAATGACAAGTCTTTGAAATGAGTCGTTGACAGTAAAGATTGAGACAAAAAGCAAGGAAACAGTAAATTAAAATAATAAATTTTGGAATTGGGAAATGGGAAATGGCATCTAAACTAATACTTATCAGACACGGTATAACTGAAGGAAATGAGAAAAGGTGGTTTTACGGGAAAACGGATTTGCCCCTCATGGAGAAAGGAAAGGATATGCTTGTTCGCTATAAAGAACAGGGTGTGTATCCGAAAATACCGGAGGATGCTCAGAAAATTGTTTCGGGACTTACCCGCACCAAGCAGACTATGAAAATTCTCTTCGGAGAAGGAGACTGGCAGGAAATCCCCAATTTGCAGGAAATGAACTTTGGTATATTTGAGTGTCACAGCTTTGAAGAGATTGAGGAAGATGAGGAATTTCAAAAGTGGGTATACGATGAAACTGATGAGGTGTGTCCGCCGGATGGAGAGAGCAGATTGGATTTTTCCATGCGGGTCAAAGAAGGACTCAGGGAGCTTATAGGTTTGCATCGTCTAAAGGAATGGTCTCACAGGCATGGCGGAGAGGATGCAGTAACTGTAATGGTTTGCCACGGCGGAGTTATATCTTCCATGATGCGACAAATGTTTCCGGGGGCTAAAAGTAACATGTGGGACTGGATTCCTGAGCCGGGTCTGGGTTATATAGTTGATTTTCGAGAAAGTGAGCCTGAAAGCTATACAGAGATCGGGATGAAGAAAAAGGAGTAAGGCAAACCGGAGGGAGGATAGAAAATCGGATACCAGTAGCATCTTACAGTGTTTTATGGTATTTTATGATGTTTTAGCGGTATCCGGTGTATCCAATACGGTTTTTAGCGGGTCAGCCTGATTGAAATTTCTCCGGTGTGGAGGGTTTCGGTCTCGCCTTTTTTTGCACCGGCTATATACTCAACGATTAGTCCGCCGTCTTCTGCTATATCCAGAGCTTTTGCAGGAATACCTGATTTATCGTATTGAGGATGGACTTTTATTTTATGACCCAGAATGAAACAGCGACTTTTGTATTCAGTAAGAAAACTTTTATCTTCAATTCTATCCAGGCTCTTTAAGGTTTCATTGATTATTTCCGATGCGAGCCTGTTGCGAGAAAAACTTCCTGTTTTTTCAGAGATTGAGCCGGCAATTTCTTTTAGCTCGTTCGGTAGGTTTCCCGGAAAGCAGTTTACCCCGATTCCGATTATCAGGCTGTCTATCTGCCCCGTTTCAAAATTGGTTTGAGCTTCTGTCAGTATTCCGCATACTTTTTTGTTTTCGATGAAAATATCATTTACCCACTTAATCTGCGGATTTTTACCGTTGATTTGCGGATTTTTATCGCAAACTTTTTCGATTGCTCTGCACACCGATACGGCAGCAGCCATGGTGACATAAAGGGATTTTTCCAAAGAAAAACCGGGTTTAAGGGCGATTGTCAGGTAAAGTCCGGTTCCCCCCGGAGATTCAAAGGATCTGCCAAGTCTGCCACGACCGTTTGATTGCCTATTTGCAATCAATACAACCGGTTTGTGACTCATGATTTTCTTCTTAGCCATGTCATTGGTGGAGGTGACGGTATCGTGGACTTCGACAGTGCATGGAACACGCAAATCCTTTATAATTATTTCTTTAGACAAAAGATTACTTTCCCCTGCCAGACGGTAGCCTATATGGGGTTTGCTTTCGATTATATATCCATCTTTTTTTAAGGCGGTAATGCCTTTCCAGATTGAATTTCTGGACAGTTTCAGTTCATCTGCTATAATCTGCCCGGAAATAAATTCATCAGCATTTGATGATAACAGTTCAAAAAGTTTATCCTTTGTAGCCATTTTTTTGTGGCAGTGGAACATTGTAAGTTCTCTGCCTATCCTTTCATAAATTTCTTTACAGCAGTGTTAAATTCCTTTGGCTTTTTCTTTGAAATAAAATGGTCTCCTTTTATTAGAATCAGCTGTGAATTTTCAATATGCTTATGTATCAATTCAGTGTGATTTTGTTTAATCATATCAAAGGTTCCGGCAATTACAAGGGTAATCGCCTTAATGCGATTTAATTCCTCTAAAGTAATGTTGGGCTGGTTTATCATCAGTCCCAGGATTTCGCTGCGATGTTTCATAAATTTTTTCAGTCTATTAAACGGCATATATCTATGAAGGAAGCGCTTGAGTTTGTGCCCGATTTCTATGGGAATCTGTATGAGAGGATGAACGCCGTTTGAATTTAAGTTTCCACTATAAAGGATTAGTTTTTCAACCATTTCAGGATACTTGACAGCAAAGCACATGGCGATGTTGGCACCATCTGAAAAGCCCAGAATATGCGCCTTTTTTATTCCTTTTGTGTCCATGAAGCTTTTTAAATCACAGGCAAACTGTCTTATGGTAAAGGGAGCTTCGCCACGCTCTGTTTTGCCGTGACCACGGGTGTCAAGTGCAATGACTTCATACTCTTTAGAAAATTCCTCAATCTGACTTTTAAAATAAGAGGAATCTTCATTATTTCCATGGAGCAATATAAAAGGTTGTCCGCAGCCTTTTTTTATGTAATGATGTTTTAAATTCATCACTTAATGACCTCCTAATTGAAACAATATAGGAGCGATATCCTTTTTTCATATATTCCTTTGATTTATCTTTCGCAAATATCATAACATAATCAGAGTTATATTTTTTTATAAAACTATGTTTCTCATTTTATATGGTTTCCCATTTCCGGGAAATCTCCTTGCAAATGAATAGTCTGAGCTTTTAGGCACTATATGGATAAATCCGACAGAAAAATGTTGTTCTCCGGAATTATGATGGCAGCACCGTTGTTGGATACAACGCTTTTCCGAAGTTTTATGTAGTTATTTATAATAATTAGAATATTATCATAAACTGTGGAGAGTTACAATAGCAGCAGTGTCATACACATACTTATACAGGAGTAGAGCAGAGAAATTCCCAAGGCAATACATATTTTCTCAATAGTATTCAAACAATATATTTCATGGTATATATGTGAATATGATGAATAAAGGAGGTTATAGCTTTTAATTTCATGAGTTTTGTGATATTATCACTCTGTATAAGTGGGCATTTACAAGGATTGATTGGGAGGAAAAGCCTTTTAAAGGCAAACTATAATTAAGTAAAATCTATCATTACGGAGGAAAATATATGGAAACCCGAGAACTTGGGTTGTATATCGGAGGTATGGCATTTCTGATAATTTTGTCAGCATATTTTTCGGCAACGGAAACTGCCTTTACTTCTGTCAATAGGATAAAACTGAAGAACATGGCAGGAGACGGGAATATGAGGGCGAAGAAGGTGCTTCTTTTAGAAGAACGCTACGATACTCTGCTTTCTACGATTTTGGTGGGAAACAATATAGCTAATATAGCCACTACAGCCATTGCTACAGTTTTTTTTGTAAATCTTTACGGAAGATACGGTCCCACAATTTCCACGATTGTGATAACCGTTACAGTCCTGATTTTTGGTGAGATTTCCCCTAAAAATCTGGCGAAGGAATATCCTGAGAAATTCGCCATGTTTTCAGCACCGCTCATATCTCTGCTGATGACTGTTTTTACCCCGATAAACTGGATTTTTGCACAGTGGAAGAAATTGCTTCGGCTGATTTTCAAAGTGAATTTAGATAAGGGGATTACCGAAGAGGAAATTAAGACTCTTGTGGAGGAGGCTGCAACGGAAGGCAATATAATGTCGGAGCAGGAGGAGCTTATTCAGAATGCCATAGACTTCAGCGATCTTGAGGCTTGGGATGTATTGACTCCCAGAGTCGACATCAAGGCAATCGAAATCGATGACATCAAGGAAGATGTGGGTATGCTTTTCAAAGATACGGGATTTTCCAGAATGCCTGTGTATGAAGATGACCTTGATAATATTTTAGGGGTACTGAATCAGAAAGATTTTCATAATTTCATATCGGGAACGGAGAAAACCATTGCAGACTATGTGAAACCTGTGGTTTTTGTGGCAGGCTCAATGAAGTGTGCAGATCTTCTGAAAAAGCTTCAGGCAAATAAAACGCAGATTGCCATCGTTGTTGATGAATACGGAGGAACTGAGGGTCTGGTTACCATGGAAGATATTATAGAGGAGCTTGTCGGAGAAATATATGATGAGCATGATGCCGTGGAAACCGAGGGAATTATCCCATTGAGGAACGGAAGTTTCAGAGTTATGGGAAATACCAATGTGGAGAAAATGTTCGACTACTTTGATGAGGAAATCGACATGAGTGCAACCACGGTAAATGGCTGGCTGATTTTGCAGATAGATAAACTTCCCGAATCCGGCGATGAATTTGAATACGATGCCGGCAATAAGATTTTCAGAGGCAAGGTAACAAAGGCTGATTCAAGAAAAGCTTTGGAAATAAATTTAAAAGTGGAGGAAAAACAGGAAGAAGAGCTGCAAAAAGCAGAAAGGGGAAATAAATAATGAGCTTTATAGAAAAAATCTTCGGAGACTTAAATAAGAGAGAAGTAAAAAAAGTAAATAAGATTGTGGATAAAATAGTTTTGCTGGAAGAGGAGACGGCGGAGTTGTCTGATGATGAACTGAAGGCAAAGACGCAGGAGTTCAGGGATCGACTTGCAAAGGGAGAAACATTGGATGATATTTTGCCGGAAGCTTTTGCTGCATGCCGTGAAGCTGCATGGCGAAGCGTGGGAATGAAGCCTTTCCGCGTTCAGCTGATCGGTGGTGTGGTTTTGCATCAGGGAAGAATTGCGGAGATGAAAACAGGTGAAGGAAAGACCTTGATGGCAACCCTCCCGGTATATCTTAATGCTCTGTCCGGCAAAGGTGTCCATGTGGTTACCGTCAATGATTACCTTGCAAAGCGTGACTCTGAATGGATGGGAAAGGTTTATTCATATATGGGTCTGAGCGTAGGATGCATTATTCACGGAATAACCGAAGAAGAGCGCAGAGCCGCTTATGAGGCTGATATTACCTACGGAACCAACAACGAATTCGGTTTTGATTATCTTAGAGATAATATGGTTACATACGAGGAAGAACTCATGCAAAGGGAGCTTAACTTTGCCATCGTGGATGAGGTGGACTCTATTTTGATTGATGAAGCGAGAACCCCTCTTATTATTTCCGGACAGGGTACCAAGTCTACAGACCTGTATAAAAAGGCGGATTCCTTTGTAAAGGGACTTACCAAGGGTAAAGATTTTGAAATTGAAGAAAAGGATGAGCAGATTTCCCTGACAGATGAAGGAGTTGTAAAGGCTGAGGACTACTTTGAACTTGAGAACTTTGGTGACCCTGAAAATATGGAAGTGAACCACCATGTACAGCAGGCACTCAAGGCTCACAATATGATGGAAAAGGATGTTGACTATATTGTCAAGGATGGAGAAATTATAATCGTAGACGAATTTACCGGTCGTCTTATGTTCGGTCGTCGCTACAGCAACGGTCTTCATCAGGCTATTGAAGCGAAGGAAAGACTCAAGGTTCGCTCAGAATCTAAAACCCTGGCAACTGTCACTTTGCAGAATCTTTTCAGAATGTATAATAAACTTGCGGGAATGACCGGTACTGCAAAAACAGAAGAAGACGAATTTCGTGAAATTTACAACATGGATGTAGTGGTTATCCCTACTAATAAAGATGTTATTCGTAATGATATGCAGGATGTTGTTTACCAGAAAGAAAACGGCAAATTCAAGGCTATTGCAGAAAAGGTTGCAGAAATACATGCTACCGGACAGCCCGTTCTTGTGGGTACCATATCCATTGAAAAGTCGGAGCTTATCAGTGACCTTTTGAGAAAAAAAGGCGTTTCTCACAACGTGCTCAATGCCAAGCAGCATGAAAAAGAAGCCGAAATAGTAGCTGAAGCAGGTCGTCTGGGAATGGTTACGATTGCAACGAATATGGCAGGTCGTGGTACTGATATTTTGCTGGGCGGAAACCCTGACTTTGAGGCTCGTAGAGAAATGCGCAAGAAGGGATACTCCGATGAAGAAATTAATTTTGCCACAGGCTTTGCAAAATCCGATGACGAAAAGCTCAATGAAGCCCGAGATGTTTACCATAAGTTTTATGATAGCTTCAAGGTAGAAAGAGATGAAGAACATGATCAGGTCGTGGCACTTGGAGGTCTTTATATTATAGGTACGGAGCGCCACGAATCAAGGCGTATCGACAATCAGCTCCGTGGCCGTGCAGGAAGACAGGGGGATCCGGGGGCTACCCAGTTCTTTATTTCTCTGGAAGATGAGCTTATGCGTCTATTCGGCGGTGATAGAATGCAGAATCTTGTAAAGAAAATGGGTCTTGAAGAAGATGAAGCTATTGAAGCCGGAATGTTGAGCAGATCCATTGAAGGAGCACAAAAAAAGGTAGAAGGAAGAAACTTCGGTATTCGTAAATATGTGTTGCAGTATGACAATGTTATGAATAAGCAGAGAGAAATCATATACGACGAACGCCGTAAAGTTCTGTTTGGAGAAGATCTGAGAGATTATATCATGAATATGATGGAAGATCTTGTAAGTCACATGGTGGATCCGATTGTACTTGCCTCAAAATACCCGGAAGAATGGGATTTTGAAACCCTGAATAAAAACCTTCGCCGTATTAACAGAGAATACATAGGCAAAACATCCTATACCACAGATGAACTGGTGGGAATGACCGCCGAGTCTCTGAAAGGGGAAATCTTTGCTGAATTTGAGGAAATGTACAGGGCAAAAGAGAGGGAAATCGGTGAGGAACAGATGCGCGAAGTCGAGCGTATGATTCTCCTGAGAGTTGTAGATAATCTGTGGATGGATCAGATCGATGCCATGGATCAGCTGAAGGAAGGTATCGGGCTTCGTGCTTTGGGGCAGCAGGATCCGGTGGCGGCCTATGCCCAGGAAGGGTTTGAGATGTTTGATTCCATGATTAACGAGATCAAGGAAGAAACGGTGAATTATTGTTACAGCGTTACTTTAGATACGGATGCACAGCGTCATTCAGTAATTGAGATAGGCGGTGAAACTAAAGCTGAGGATGTAGATGACAGTTTCTTGATGGCAATGCAGGGGGGAATACCGGAGGATGCAGAAATTCCCGAAAGAGAACATAAACAGGATACCGTAAAGAGAAGTCATCCAAAAATCGGAAGAAACGATTCCTGTCCTTGTGGAAGTGGAAAGAAATATAAACACTGCTGCATGAAAAAAGATATGGAAATAGAAAGAGAGAACAGGGATGCTTAAACTGGATCCGATTAGGCAGGAGCTTCCCGAAAAGAAAGAAATCTTAACAGGAATCGGTGAGTCTCTGGGGCTTTCAGATATAAGGGAAAAAGCTGAAATTTTAAATCAGGAAACTATGAAGGAGGGCTTTTGGGATGATCCGGAAACCGCCCAAAAGGTTTTGAAACAGAAAAGCTCGCTGGAAAATAAAATCAGCTCCTATGAAACCCTCGATAAAGGTCTTTCAGATGTAGAAGAACTGATGGAGATTGCTGAGGAAATGGAGGATGAAGAAGAAGCAGACAGTGTCATCGGCATGTATAGAGAGCTTGTCAAGGCTCTTGAGAACTTTAAGCTGGAAACTTTACTGAATGGTAAGTACGACCATAACAGTGCGGTTATCTCTCTGCATGCAGGTGCCGGCGGAGTGGAGGCTATGGACTGGGCAGAGATGCTTCTAAGAATGTATACCCGATGGGCGGAAAGCAAGGGTTACGATGTAAAACTTGTTGACCTTCAAGACGATACGGAAGCTGGAATAAAGAGTGCTACTGTTATGATTGAAGGGGAAAATGCTTACGGATATCTGAAACATGAAAAGGGTGTTCACAGGTTAGTCAGAATCTCACCTTTTAATGCTGCAGGAAAGCGAATGACATCTTTTGCAGCACTTGAAGTGATGCCGGAGATTGACGATGAGCTTACGGTGGAAATAAATTCTGAGGACATTAGAGTGGATACATTCCGAAGCAGCGGTGCAGGTGGACAACATGTAAATAAGACGGACTCTGCTATCAGAATCACCCACCTGCCGACCAATATAGTGGTAACCTGTCAGAATGAGCGCAGCCAACATCAGAACAGGGAAGTTGCCATGAAGATTCTGATGTCTAAGCTGCTAGATTTGGCGGAACAGCAGCATAAGGAGGATTTGGCGGAAATCAAGGGGGATTTTTCTCAGATTACTTGGGGTTCGCAGATAAGATCCTATGTTTTTCAGCCGTATACCATGGTGAAAGACCATAGAACAGGTGCCGAGGTCGGAAATGTGGGAGCGGTTATGGACGGTGAACTGGACCATTTTATTAATGAAGAATTAAAACAACTGTAAGATAATGAAAAGCTTGCACATTTTACAGATGTTGCAAGCTTTGTTATATAGCAGAAACATATACACTGATTAAGAAACTATTGCATAACAACCGGGAGACTTTGAGAATGGATATTTTAACAAAACTTGCAGAAGAATTTCAGATTAAACTAAACAGGATAGAGACAACGGTGAAACTTATAGATGAGGGAAATACGATTCCTTTTATAGCCCGTTACAGAAAGGAAGCGACAGGTGGACTTACCGATATTGTCCTTAGGGATTTAGATGAAAGGCTTCAGTATTTAAGGGGACTTGAGGAGAGAAAAGAAGAAGTTTTACGCCTGATTGAAGAACAGGGAAAACTAACCGATGAGCTGGCGGCGGAAATTGCCAAAGCTGAAATTTTGCAGAGAGTAGAAGATCTGTACAAACCGTATAAGAAAAAGAGAGCGACAAGAGCCTCCAAGGCAAAGGAAAAAGGTCTTGAACCCCTTGCAATGATCATATTTGCAGGTCAAAAGGAATTGGGACAACCCCTTGACTTTGCAGAGAAGTTTGTGAATGACGAAAAGGAAGTTAAGACGGCGGAAGAAGCTTTACAGGGTGCCATGGACATTATTGCGGAAATGATTTCAGAAGATGCGGATATGGTAGAGGCAATAAGAGAAAAGACATATAATTTTGGGATGATTGGAACGGAAGCAACAGATCCCGAGGAAAAAACGCCCTACGATATGTATTATGGCAGCAGCGAAGCTATTTCCAAGATTCCTAATCATAGAGTTTTGGCTATCAACAGAGGCGAAAAAGAAAAGAAGCTGAAGGTAAAGATTTCAGTGGATGTGGAAGAAATTCATACTTTTCTCGAAAAGAAACTTATCAGAAATAAGAAGTCGATTTTTATTGAAGTTATGCTGGACACCATTGCAGATTCCTATAAGCGTTTAATCGCACCTTCTGTGGAGAGGGAGATGAGAAAGATTTTGACCGAAAGGGCGGAACTGGAGGCAGTGAAAGTTTTTGCCAAGAATACGGAAAACCTTTTGATGGTGCCACCTGTAAAAAATAAAAAAGTCATAAGCATAGACCCGGGTTATCGTACAGGCTGCAAGGTTGCAGTTTTAGAGGGAACAGGAAAATTAAGAGCATATACGACCATCTATCCCACACAGCCGAAGAACGACATTGCCGGCACAGAAAAGACATTAAAAACTTTAATTGAGAAGTACGGCTGTGATGTAATTGTTATAGGAAATGGAACAGCATCAAGGGAAACTGAAGAGGTTGTGGCAGATTTTCTGAAAAAGAACAACTACGACATTCAATACACGATAGTAAACGAAGCCGGAGCTTCTGTTTATTCTGCATCTAAACTTGCAGCAGAAGAATACCCGAATCTGGATGTGACCACAAGGGGTGCAATGTCTCTGGGACGCAGGCTTCAGGATCCTCTGGCTGAACTTGTAAAAATAGATCCAAAACACATCGGAGTAGGTCAATACCAGCATGACATAAATCAGAAAATGTTAGAAAATGCCTTGTCGGGGGTTGTGGAAAACTGTGTAAACAGAGTTGGAGTGGACTTAAATACAGCTTCGCCCTCACTTCTGTCCTATGTTGCCGGAATTAATATGTCGATTGCAAAAAACATAGTTATATGGCGTGAAGAAAACGGCAAGTTCAGCAATCGAAGGCAGCTTCTTAAGGTTCCTAAACTGGGTGCAAAAGCCTTTGAGCAATGTGCAGGTTTTCTGCGAATTACGGATGTAGGTTCTGAGACTTTCAGAAAAGCTTCAGGTGTTCCGGAAAACAGGAGAGATTTGGATTCAGGAACTGTAAAACTTGCTATTGATGAGCCTTTGGACAGCACTTCCGTTCATCCGGAATCATATAAAGTGGCAAAAGAAATGATGAGCAGATTAGGTATTTCAGCACGGGAACTTTTGACAGGAGGAGTCGGGGAATCTTTGGATTCAAGGCTTATGGAAAAATACCCGGCAAAACGGGTTGCAGAAAGCATAGATAAATTAGTTGCGGATTTAGCCGAAAGTACGGGGGTAGAGGTTGGAAGACCTACCGTAACAGATATAATTTCCGAGCTGAAAAAACCGGCAAGGGATCCTCGTGACAGTGCACCTCCAGTTATTTTCAGAAACGATGTTCGTGACTTTGATGATTTGAAGCCGGATATGGAGCTTACAGGTACGGTCAGAAATGTGGTGGATTTCGGTGCTTTCGTGGATATAGGGGTGAAGCAGGACGGACTTGTGCATATTTCAAAGCTCAGCGAAAAATATGTGGCACATCCTATGGATGTGGTGTCAGTCGGAGACACAGTGAAAGTGAAGATTATAAGCGTGGATAAAGAAAAGAAAAGAGTTTCTCTGAGCATGATATTTTAACAATCAGAAGGATAAGCCGCAATGCATTTACTTGAAGGACAAGAGGATAAAATTTTGAATATTTATTACGGAAGAGAGTCCATAGATAAGGAAAATTTCATATTTGATGAGATAAAGAAGTTAGGCTATGATGCGGAAAATCCTGTACGGATTATAGTTCCGGATCAGTACACACTTGAGGCGGAACGCCGAGCCTTCAGGTTTTTGAATGTGAAAAGTCTGATAGGATTGGATGTATGCAGTTTTTCCAGGCTCGCCCATAATATAGTAAGTGAAGTCTTTGGACGCAATCAGACTTTCATTGATAAATACGGCAGGCACATGTTGCTTAGAAAGATAGCAAAAGAGCAGGAAGAAAATCTGAAGGTTTATAAAAGCAATTTGCAGAAAAGTGCTTTTACGAAAATGACCAATGACTTTATTTCCGAGCTTAAGCAGTATAATATAGTACCTGAGGATTTTAGTAAAATCTATCAGGATATAAAGGGAAATAAGCTTCTAAACGATAAACTGGAAGACCTTGCCCTTATTTATCAGGAATACGAAAAGGCTCTCGAAGGAAAATATCTGGATTCGGAGGACTTTCTTGATTTGTTCAGAACCGGAATCGGGGCATCAGAAAAAATACCGCAGGAAAAAGTCTGGATTTACGGATTCGATTCCTTTTCACCGAAAAATATGCAGGTTATTGAGGAGCTTGCCAAGAAATCCGGAGAACTGAACCTTGTTTTGACCTATGATAAAAATTGCAGAGATGAGGACTTGTTTGTTTTGCCTGAGGGGATAATTAAACAATTTCTTAATGCCTTTGGCAATGAAAATGTAAAGATAAGAAAGATAAGCGACGCCTATGAATATAAAGCAGGTTTTGCAAGGAAGGTCAAAAGAGGAATGTCCGGTTCAGAAGAACATGGGAAAATGCAGCCTTTAAAAAATCCTGCACTTTTGCATCTCGAAAGAGAATTTTATGCGTCGGCACCGATCCGAGTGAGAAGTAAAGAAGATAAAAAAGATGCTATTGCTGACGGAATAACTATTTGCGAAGCGGCAAATCTGTACCATGAGGCTGAGTCCGCAGCGGCATATATACTGTGGCTGCTCCGTGAAAAGAACTACAGGTATAGAGATGTTGTGCTTATCTGCAACGATCTAAAAACCAGAGGGAATATTCTGTCGAGGGTTTTTGAGGAGTATGGACTGCCCTTATTTCATGACGAGAAGCGCAAAATAATCAATGCAAATCCTGCAATCTATTTAATATCGATGCTTGAAGCTGTGACCAATAAGTTCAGAACTTCGGACATATTCAGAGTTCTCAAAAGCGGTCTTACCAACTTTGCAATAGATGAGATAGAAGAATTGGAAAACTACGCTCTCAAATATAGAATAAAGGGGAATATGTGGAAAAAGCCTTTTAAATATGGGGATTTTGAGTACAGTCAAGAAGAACTTGACAGGATAAACGAATATAGGGAAAGAATCTCTGCCTTACTTACAGAACTGCAAAATATCGGCAGAGAAAGTCACACAATAAAGGACTTCGTGGAAAGATACTATATTTTTTTGAAAGAAAAGGCGAATATCGAGGAGAATATTAAAACATTTATGGAATTTCAGCTTCAACATTCGGGAGAAGATTATGTAGATGAAACCAGACAAATTTTTTCCATGGTCGTAGAGATTTTGAATCAGATAGTTGAAATTATAGGTGAAGAAGAATTTGTTTTTGAAGAGTTTCTGGACTTATTTAAAGTAGGACTTTTGGAGGTTGAGGTGGGAAGACTTCCTTCATCTATTGATGATTTGATGCTTGGAACTATGCAGAGAACAAGAACCGGAAGTGCGAGGGCTCTGGTTATAGTGGGGGCGAATGAAGGTGTTTTGCCTGCCGGGAATTCTTCAGAGGAGCTTTTTGCCGCAGAAGAGTTGGAACTTTTGGCAGCGAAAGGTTATGTACTGGGAAAACTTGATAAGATAAGGCTTCAGGAAGAACGGCTGGCTATATATCGAAATTTGGCGAAGCCTTCCCGACACCTGTGGATAGGTTATTCCATTGGGGATGAAGAGGGCAAAGAAATAAGGCGTTCTGATATTGTGGATACGATATTAAATATTTTCCCCGATTTAGAAATCAGAAAAGATATTTTGAACGAAGATGATGACATGAAGCTTATAGGAGGGAAGTTCAGTACATTGCGCCATTTGTCCGATGCTATGAGGAGAGTTAGAAAAGGAGAATATTCTTCCCTCTCTCCTGTATGGAAAAAGGCAGAAATCTGGTACGAAGAAAATGAGAAATCAAAGTTGCAGTCAATTAAAAAAGGGCTGGACTTTGATAATAGGGCTAAGCCCTTAGATAAAGAATTTACAGATTTATTTTTCAAAAATGATTACATGGGTGATAAAACTTTATCGCCTTCCAGATTGGAAAAATACTCTCACTGCCCCTTTTCTTACTTCATATCATACGCTCTGAAGCCCGACGAACTCAGGAAATTTGAAGTCGCAGGGAGAGAGATAGGAGATATTTATCATGCTTGTATCATGCAGGTTACGAGAAAATTAACCGAAGACAACCTATGGCATACCGTCTCGGATGAAGAATGCAGGGAACTTTTGAGAAAAGCCATTGAACTTGAAACCCGGGGTTACCGAGGGGGCTTGTTTGAGTTTGGTAAAGAGGAAGGCTATAAGAAAAAGCGTATAGAAGAAACTTGTATGAAATCTCTGAGGGTGCTCATATACCATATCAGAGAAGGTAAGGTTAAGGACAGCAAATTTGAAGTCAAGTTTGGGAAGGGTAGAAGTATTGAGCCAATTACGGTTATAATGCCTTCAGGCGAGAAAGTTTACATAGAAGGGGCAATAGACAGGCTTGATTATCTGGAAAATGACAGAGTTAAGATTATAGATTACAAATCAGGGAATCTGAATCTGAATATTGATGAAATTGAAGCGGGATACAGGTTACAGCTGATGCTCTATGTAACGGCTGCACAGGAAGGTGTCAGGAAACCTGCAGGAATGTTCTATTTTCATATACATAGTCCCAGGCTGAAAGATTTATACGGAGAAGGCTCAGAAGAATTTGAAGCTTCTGTTAAAAATGAAATAATCAGGAGTTTTAAACTGGACGGAATAATGATAAATGACGAGGATACTGTAGGCGCCATTGCCGGAGACTTTGATAAAAAATCGAAAATTGTGGATATAAACATAAATAGAAACGGAGAGCTGAAAGGCAAGGCACTGATTTCTGAAGAGGCTTTTCAAATGCTCCAAGATACAGTGGTCTCAAAGGTTACAGAGCTTATCGAAGATATGGAAAAGGGTAATATAGATATTTTTCCTATGAGAGTGAAGGATAGCACCACCTGTGATTACTGTGAATTTAAGGGGATATGCCGTTTTGATTTAGGTTTTAAGGGTTGTGAATACAATGATGTGAAATGACGGCAGAGAATTTAACACCACAAAGGACTACATTATAATTTTGAAATTGTTAAGAAAGCATTGGGAGAGAAAATGTGCAGAATGCTGAAATTTCAATAAAAAAAGGGAGAGAATAGTTTGTTTTGTTTCCGAATCGATTGATTTTGGAGAATAATCACTGTTGCGATTGCCTTTTTCAAATGTTTATTATGATGATACAAAGAGGGAGAAGATTTGAAGTTTTAATGATTACAGGAAAAACTAATATGAATTGACAGGGAAACTCTGACGGTGATGTTTCAGGAAGACATTTTAACGATTGTGGAATACGAAATAGAAAATTATTGTTAGGTGATTAAATCAAATAAGGAGAGAAATCATGGCTAAGAAGATTTTGTACGGAGAAGATGCAAGAAGAAAACTACAGTCAGGCGTGGATCAGCTCGCAGATACAGTGAAGATCACACTTGGACCTAAGGGAAGAAATGTATTGATTGACAAAGGAGAGCATCTCTCAAGTTGCTGCTGTTTCTGCTGCTGATGATTACATCGGCGAACTAATTGCAGAGGCCATGCACCGGACGAGAAGGTATATAGCAGAGTGAAAGAGTACGGAAAGTATCTGTTTGGTTATTACAACGAGATTAGAAACAGGCTCGTTTTGGATATTCCGGGAAGTTGCACAGAAGGACTTGTGAGCCATGTTCTTTCGTCGAGATTTAGTCGCAATCCTATGGGGTGGAGTAAAAAAGGACTGGGTAGTCTTAGTAAAGCGAGAGTGTATGTGCTCAATGGAGGGGTATTATCGTCAAAGGATTACAGAAGGAGTAAAGTTAGAAGATACTCGGAGTATTCGAAAGAAACAATTAAGAGCATCTGTGAAAAGAGATATGATTGGAGCGTTTTTGAAAACGAAAGAGCAATTATGAATGGTGCCACAGGCACACAGAATGCAATCAAACAAATTGGTAGGCTTGGGGCGGTAATCTGAGCTGTCAATCAAAAAGTCCGTAAAAACTTGACACCGTCAAAGGTGTACATTATCATTGTAAATTATCTGATTTGTGTTATATAATAACACTTAGGAAAATGTAAAATGATAAAAAATAATATCGAAGTTGATGTGAAAATTAAATGCATCGAAGCGGGAAAGACACAGGCCCAGTTGGGAGAGGAAATTGGTACTACTGGACAATATGTCAATCGTATTATTAAAAAGCCCGATGGGGTGGTGAATAAGACCTTTATTAGCATGATGGAAGCGCTGGGTTACGACATAGAACTAACATATGTAAAAAGAAAACCTGATTGAGGAGATGATTTTTTATGGGCGAAAAGGTATATAGACCAATTCTGAAAGAGGGGGATCATCTTGTTAGATCCAAGGATAATGAAGGTAGAGTTCGAGGTGTAAGTCAAGATGAGAACAATAAAACGACTGATATCGTCGAATGGGAGGAAGTTGAGATTGATGAACCTCAATATGAATATCCAATAGAACAATACGAGCAAGGGTGTGTCGAACTAACTCCTGAACAACAGCAACTTGCTCAAGCAGTTGGAGAAGCAATTGCTGCTGCAGCAGTATATGGCATGGTTCAATTACATGAACATGTGGTTAGTCCTTGGTGGTATTCAAAAGCAAAACCGTGGATTAAAGGTAAGTGGGTAGATGCAAAGAACTTTGTCTCAGGGAAGACAAAAGCACAAGCAATTATCGAGAAAAAAGAAAAAAATGAGACTGGAATACAGTTAAGCAGTGATACACAGATAGATGAAATGTTAGACGCTGAATTTGAGAGTGTTCAATTAAATATGACTCCTGATGAAGCAAAGGAACATATGATGAAACTCATCTATCATATGCTAGGAACAGCTTATGAAATAAAGATTCTTAGCAATGCGCGAATAGTTGAGCATATTGAAGATGAGACAACTCAGATAGAAAAGAAGAAAGAAGCAGAAAGATTATTGGCAGAAAAGGTGTCTAATAATATCAACAAATTACTATCTGATGATACGTTGATGTTAGATGTTAATACTTCCAAACAACTATTTGGTTTGCTTGGTGGTGGTATTCGGATTAGTGGAGAATATGTGCCGGTAGAACTTGAAAAAGTGAATGCTGCTATTGAATCGATGAAGAATGGTATTGGATAGACAAATTAAAATTTTATGTAGAATTAAAAGTATTAAGAGGTGATTAATAGTGGCAGATGATTTGCTTAGAAAAGATTTAATTGCGCATAAGATATATTCCGCGTGGCAATTTATTGAATACACTGAAAAAATATATCTACAGTACAGTATTGCGCAGATACATTGAATAATATAATTGGTAAAATGACAATGAAGACTATACGTTGGCAGCAGGATATTGCAGCCGACTTCGTAGACTGCGTAACGGAAGATGGTAAGAAAGTAAAAAAATTAGCTATAACAACTGAGAATTCTCCAGCTTATGAGTTACGAGTTGCCGGTGAAAAAGTAGATCCATGGTTCTTATTTGATAAGTTACTTAGAGATTTTTTTCAGTACACAATGAATGCACTGGATTCTATGAGCCAGATAATAAATGCTGGTTTGTTAGCAAATAAGGGAAAAGCTGTAGATTCAGTGGATATCCAGATAATGACTAGAACATTTAATCAACAGACATATAGTGCCGCTTTTCCAAAGATGCAGACGTGGCTCAATAATATATCTCAATCTGATGAGTTTAAATATATTGAGGCAATAAACAATCGAACTAAGCACACTGCGGATATTGCCAACAAGCTTTCAATGGGTATTTTAGGAAGTTCGAATAAAACAGAAATAGGACCATTTTTCCGTAAAGATGTACAACACGAAAAGATGGAATTATCAGATCAACTTCAAGCAACATTGGATTTTTTGAATAAAACATGGAGCGATTTTTTAGTTTTATTTAAAGAAGAGTATGTCAGAGATGTATATACAGAAAATCGTAGACATAGTATATCTGGTGTTCGTCAACAGAAATTAAAAGAAGAACCAGACCAAGATTTGTCTTATGCGTATATATCGACTGAAAAGGATTTTGACTCCATGCCAGATGAAATCTATATCCTCTTAGTTAGCGATCGAGAAGAAAGTGTATACGCTCATGAATGCCCGTTTGATACAATTCTTATCACTGGTGAAGATAATATTAATGTGTTAGGAAGATATTGTGCAGATCAAATTATTGGTGATGATTGTCTGTTACATTATCGTAAATATGTTAAAGACAAGACAGTAGTTGGAGGGGTGTGTATGGCATATCTTAGTCAAGAAAAGAATAAGGTGTTCTATCACAGTAACCCTTACTTCGATGTGGAGTCTGTTTCTAACGATGAAGAATTCTTGAAAAGAACAATGCTACCATTTTAATTTGTAAAGTGGGTTCACCTTTTAACGATTATAACGTTAAATAGTTTATGGATATGTTTCCGCAAACAATCGACTTGATATGACATTCATGCAGTCGTGTCGAGCCATGTGGAGTGCATAGCGTTGATACAAAAAGTGAAATCGTAAAAATCCTGCATTTTAAGCAGTTTTATAAGCATTATGTCTTTAATGAAGATGGCGATGGAGGACGAAAAAAAGTCCTAAAAAATTATATTGATGTTTATGTTTGCATTGATATGGTGTGTGGAGACACAAGGAATGAATTGGGAAGTGAGGAATAAGAAATGATTAGGTGGATAGTAAAAATAATCTTGTTTCCAATTAGCTTGCTGCTTAGTATCCTCACTGCATTTCTGAAATTTATACTTGGTATAGGAACAACTATTCTATATTTCTTAATGCTGATGTGTATTGTTGCTGCAATAGGATCATTTATGCAAAAAGATATATCACTTACGATACATCAATGACAGTATCAAAATTTCGTTCTACATCAGAGCAACTATTTGAATATCATCTCGAAGGAAGAGATGATATTGAATGGTTTTATAAGAATGGAGATACTGGTCAGCAATATCTATCAATCATTTATGGAACAAATATTAGCAAAAAGTTTTTATTCTATCCTGACTATATCATAAAGAAGAAAAATGGCGAGGTTTGGATAATAGAAACAAAAGATGGAGAACAAAAAGGTAAGAGCAAAAATGTTGATAAACAGATAGAAAACAAGTTTATTGCCTTTAAAGAATACGCAGAGAAGGAAAAAATCAACTGGGGCTTTGTTAGAGATAGAGATAACAAACTCTATATTAACAATACAGAGTATTATGAGGATATGAGCAATGAACATTGGAAAAAATTGAAGGAGATTTTTTAATGATCGCAACGAAAGCACATCCTAAAGTGTTCATTTCCTATTCGTGGGAGGACGAAGAACATATTGAGTGGACAAAAGGACTTGCCAAGTGTTTAATAGAGAATGGTATAGAAGCTCACATAGATCAATATGATTTAGAGCTGGGTGACAGATTACCACAATTTATGGAGCAAGAAATAACAAATGCTGATTATGTATTGATTGTTTGTACTCCTAATTACAAAGAAAAAGCAAATAATAGAAAAAGTGGAGTAGGATATGAGGGGCATATTATAGCCGGAGAATTGTACCAAAATCAGAATGAAAGAAAGTTCATACCGATAATTAGAAAAGGGGAAATTGGTGAGTGTTTCCCAACATATCTAATTGGAAAACTTGGTATCAATTTTAAGAATGATGACAAATTTGAAGAGAACTTGAGAGACTTGCTTGCTACTATTTATGGTCAAAAAAGAAAACCCGAACTAGGCACTATGCCTGTATTCAACAAAAGTATTTATACAGATGAAAAAAATTCAGAATATGAGGAGATCAAAATTATTGGTATTATAACAAATGAAGTAACCGTACCTAAAATGGACGGTACACAAGGTTCGGCATTATATAAAATACCGTTTAAACTTTCAAGAGTACCAAGTGGATTATGGGCGGATTTGTTTATTCAATTGTGGAATTCTCCTCCGAGATTTACAACAATGCATAGACCTAAAATTGCCAAAGTAGTTGGGGATAAAATTATTTTAGATGGCACTACAATCGAAGAGGTTAAATCTTATCATAGAGATACATTGTTGTTATGTATTAATGAAGCTAATAAAAAAGCCTGCAAATAAAAAGTCAAGGCTAAACTAATGAACATTGAAAATTTTATACAG
>ERZ772956.325-NODE-325-length-38323-cov-4.052054_pt1 | contig 38323 bp, 58 predicted proteins | sample MGYA00580683_ERZ772956 | MGnify/ENA primary metagenome ERZ772956 (study PRJEB29015, sample SAMEA2738077) | human oral metagenome | biome: human oral; feature: human-associated habitat; material: saliva | place: China | collected 2212 ... | reverse complement strand
CAAAGTGTACTTTACAGAGTACAAGATCGTGAGCGCTCAGCCTGTTTTACTATCTAAAGAATTTGTCGGTTTCTCTGGTGTAAATACTATCGGGGAATTTGATGAATTGCTGTTGCCTATTTGATCGAGTAGGAGTATAATTCTTTATGCAGCGTGATCCGGAGTCCGGACGCCGAGAGAGCGACTGTACAAGTATAATTAATTAATTTACTGTGGTTATACATAGCGCCCGTGGTCAAAAGCCAGGGGCGTTGTGTTATTATAGAGGTGCAGAGCCAGCCTACCAAGTTATCTTGGCGTGGGCTGGTTTTTGTTGTTGGCGTGTATAATGAGAGGTAGAATTAAACGGAGAAATTACTATGACAAAATGGATCAACAACGATGCTTGGAATGCCTTGCTCAATAAAGTAAAGACGGCTGATCAGATTTGGTTGTTATCTAGCTATGCGGACAGTTACACAGCAGCTAACAGTGCTAAGTTAGGCGGCAAAGCCTACTCGCTCGGCACGGTTTCGTTCCCAGCTAGAGGGGAGAAAAAGGTGTCCTTGCCAAGTGTCGCGGACGTCCCTATAGACAGGAGCGGAACAGTTAACCATGTAGCGCTTGTTCGCGCTGGCGGTAGCGAACTAATCATGGTTGTTGACGTTTCGAGCCAAGCTGTTGCTCAGAACGGTAATGCTGATGTATCTGGTATCGAACTAAAGGCAGAGGTAGCGTAAGATGGAAAATGACAAAAGAGTACGACGCATTGCAGATATAGCGGAGGAGCTTGGTTTTCGTGTATGGTTTAGCTTCGCGGTTTGCCATATTCATAGAATGTATGGCCCAGAGGTAGCTCATTTTGAGCTGGATGACCAGCAGCGATATTGGGTATCATCTGAATTTTTAAACGCTACTGCCGGTAAGTATTTCCGCGAGGTAGTTGATCATATTGGCTACTTAGCGGCCAATAAGGGCAGCCAGTCGAGAGGTGTCCTATATTCGCCGAAGGACGGGCGCACCAGTTGGTGGTCGTTGAAAGAACTTGAGGATGGTAGCGGCGTTAAGACTATAGGGAATGAGAGTATGGACTCACTGTTCACGAAAAAAGGCGTCGAACGGATTATGAAACGATACGACGTAGGGCATAACTGCTACATACAAGAAATAGACCAGGACGGCGCAGCTGGCAAGAAAATAGAATGGGAAGGTGGAACTGATAGGAGTTGGTAAATGAACGAGAATCTAGCATCAACAGTATTAACTAGTAATATAGACACGACACAAACAACCATTCCTGTTAGAAGTGCTAACAACTTTCCAATATCTGGCTATTACTATGTAACTATTACCCCAGCCAATACATTCCCCAGTACTGAAAACTCGGAGATAGTTCTGGTAAAGGCTCGCGCCAACAATATATTTACCGTGGAGCGTGGCGCTCGGCGCACGATAGCAAAATCATTTCAGGCTGGTGCGCTCATCTACATATCAGTATATGGCGAAAGAACGCTCAAAGTCGGTGACATCATCATGACAATGAATAATAGCCCGGCCTATGGTCGGTTGTTTATGGATGGTGGCCAGTACCAAGAAGAGGATTACTCTCTGTTGGCTGAGCACATAAGGTATAATCCGGCGCTAGGAAGTGTTAGTGACGGAATTATCACATTAAAAAATATGCGGCAAAAATTTCCACTGGGGAAAGCGCCGTCCGGTACGGGTAGCACTCTTGGTGAGTCTGGTGGGGAGATAGACCACAAACATGGCATGTCTACCTACACTGGAGCTGGAGTCGGTTTTGGCACAGGCGACGTCCGTGCGGCTATTGGCGCTACCCACGACGACGCTAAGCGTATAGGTTACGCAGCGTTGGATGCAACTATGCCGGCCGGCGGCACACGCCCGAATTATAAGTACTCGATTAACTCGAGGGACAGCCAAGAGAATGAGGGAAATAGATGGAATCACTTCACCCCGGTGTTTGGATACACAAACTCGAATAACCCTCCATTTATTGTAGTAAACTTTGAAGTTGTAGCGAGGTGATGTAGTGTCTACAGCTCTTTATTTTCCGGCAAGAGACGGGCTAAAAAACTGGACAGGGGAGTTGATACACAACGGAACACTATCAATAGTAGATAACCAAGTGTTGAAGCTGCGCCGGGCCAGCGACGGTACCGGCAACGACCGGTTTGCCGGATATATTCCGTTCGATTCCATAGATGGTGAGTTGTATGCCGTGTTCAATACCCTGCCACTTGCGGGCACCGACGGGTTGATGGGGATATTCGCCATGCGGTGGAAAGACCCGTCCGTTAGGGGTAGTGGGCCTTCTGGATACACGCTATCGATAATCCCCGACCGGTCGGCCGCTTCCGGCTACTCGCTTTGGCTCGAGAACGGTATTAAAAAACTGTCTAGCTTTCCTCTTCCGTATTACAAACACACAAATGATTACTGTGCTAGATTTAGTGTTACCGGCAGTATTATAAAGGCAAAGGTGTGGCCATCAGCTGATAGTGAACCTGGATGGCAGATAGTGCTAAGCGATTCATCTGTGCAGGGCAGCCAAGACAGGAAGCGGAACGGCGTATTCACCCACAACGGAGGTTCGGTGGACTACCGTTTTATATCATTTGGCTTTAATAGCTCGTCCGCTCCGTCGATGCAAGACTTAACGCCAGCGTCTGTAGCGTCAAAACAGCTAGATAATACGGGGTTTATAGCTGGGCCGCTAGGCGGCTTCCCGGCTGGCGGTGCATATGTCCCTGTGAAAGCCAAGGCGAACTACGATGTTGTCGGTGACACATCAACAGCCAAAGTAACTATCAAGCAGCCGGCGTTATCTCATAGATATTCCCTCCGAGGCAACAGAGGCTTCCCGTGGGTGCAGATCACACCTCCCAAGGTTACATACAAAGAGCCCGGTAAACTCTATATTTTACCCTCAACAGAGGTAGCGAGAGTTAAAATAAGCCAGCCGACACTAAATTACAAAGCGCCACCTAATGTGAGTGTTGTTGGTAATACAACAAAAGCTAGAATAACAACAAGCCCGCCATCGATCACGTTCAGTTCAAAACATGCCATCATCGCAGATGAGACTGTTGCGCGTATTGAGATACCACAGCCAACCATCGTGTTCAAGGATGTTGAGCGATATACGTTTTATGTTGATCCTGTAACAGCTCGTATCCGCACTACAGTGCCTTCTATCCGATTTAAACGTGTGCAAATCAATCCAGACGTATGGAAAACCCCACAAACCGAAATAGAGCACGAGTGGCGCAAGCTACCATACACCAGTGAGGCTACTGGAATATGGCGCAACCACCAATATTACCGTAGTGACGACCAAGTTTGGCGTAATAACCGCAAAGAGGACACGTCACAGTGGCGAAAACCAGTATCTACCACGAGAGATGAGCAAGAGTGGCGGCGTGTAGTGTATGATTAGAGTAAAGGAGAATAAAACATGCTGACATTTTCGCAATTAAAACAAGATGTGGTCAGCCTCATCAACGTAGATGAGGACAACATCACAGAGGTACGCAAAGCCGTATCAGATATAAACACAGGAATAAAGCTATTCCAAAACGCCGTGAGACGTTACTGGGTGCGCCAGGAGCGTGAGACTAACCTTATTCAGGGCAAATCACTATATCGCTTCCCAAGGGACATGGTGCGGGTCGTAGACGTGCGCATAAAGGACGGAGATAGCTACTATCCTATCACTCCAGTGCACAATATTGAGGAATGGCACAAGATCACAAGCGGGCAATCCACCGGAAGGCCTGAATGTTTCATTATCAAGAACGGTACAGAGATGGAATTGTTCCCAACACCAGCAGAGGACGTGCCAAGTGGCATGATTGTGACGTTCGAGCCTCGTATGCATGACCTTGGGTTGGCAGATAGGGAGGCTAACGTGTCTTTGACGGAGAATAGCCCACGAGTTACGGCCTCACAAGACAGTTTTGTACGCAGTATGGAGAATAACGGGTGGCTACAGGTCACAGATGGCAGTGACGGCAACTGGTACAAGGTAGCCAAGGTTGTGAACGCCCGCGAAATACGCCTTGAGACGCCGTATCAGGGCCTCACAGCCGCAACAAGAGTAAAGATAGGTCAATGCCCACAATTCCCCGAGGAATATCACCAAGCGCCCGTATATTACGCCGCACAGCAATACTTTTTGATGCGTAAAGACCTAGACAGCGCCAATATGTACAAGCAGTTGTTCGATAACATGGTGCAAGAGTACAAGACAGTGTACGGTATCACGACAAGCTCTGGTTTTATCCAGGGCGGTAGTAGCATGATGGGTCGAGAACGGATCACTGATCCAGTAAGGAGTATCTGGTAATGGCAGCAGGCAACACAGGCGATACAATTATCAGCCAAACATCGTTTTATGGTGGTTTTGGTACAGATGGTAAGATTGGTATCAAGAACAGCTACGGTGACTCAGAGTGTATGGACGGGCGTAAGAACCCAAGTCGGCTATCTGTACTACCTGGGGCGCGCAATCTAGGAGACGGGGATATACGCGGCTTGATTGTGAATATGACGCAAACCCCAGACGGTGTAAGATGGGGAATTGACAGGTTTGGCACATTATACAGAATTGACGTAAACAACGACGTTACGGTTGCAGCTTTTCTCCCAGGCTGGACGGATGGAACGTTTGGAGACCTCACCTACTGGAGATTGAAAGACGCTATCTACATTACCGGTAATGACCGTATCTATGCGTACACTAACGCTACATCATCAAATCAGTCTTTTATTGATACTATTACCGGTAAGGCTAGCTCATACCCTACAGTAGCTCAGATCCTCGTAAAAGATCGTGACGGCAAGTGGATTGGTGGTGGCACAAACCGGTGGAGTAGTATCAACGGCCAAGCTCAGAGCGACGGACTGCCTACCTCTATTATCGAGAACGAGGAGAACACCTGTATTTTTCTACCAGACCAATCTCCTATGACTCGTATATCTGTGCGATTCCACGCTAAGGGTAGTGGTCAAGTCCACCTTGTCGTGCATGACGCTCAGAATAAAGAGATTGCTCACGCTACTAAAAATGCTAGTGAGGTACAGACAGGGCAGATCACATACTTCGACTTTCCAGAGACGAAGGTTGGGGACTACGCCAACTTCGGTACAGAGTATCACATACATATGTATGCTAGCGACGGTAACTGGCGCGTAGAGACATATGAGCAGGACAAGATGTACGGCCTACACTTCCAGTACTTTGCCTCGCTGCTTACCAGTACGACACGTAAGAGCCACCCAATCATCAACTGGGGCGGTAGCAAGCTGTTTATTGGCAACGATCAGTACCTAGTCGACTGGCTTCCTTCTGGATTAACACAGGTAGACGAGACCGAGTTTAACCGCCACCGTGTGATTGTAGAGAACGGCATGGAGGTGACAACGCTCACTAGTAACGACGAGTATGTCGTATTAGGTTGCGAGAAGGTGAGTACAGTACCAGGTCGCTCCTTCCAAGAGGGGATGCTCGGCTTTTGGGATGGGTTTGCAGACGGGCTGAACTTTAAGATTGATACGCCAATGGGCGAGCCAAAGAGCCTATTTACCTACCAGAACATTACCTACACGATCATCGACGGTGCTATGTACGCCTATACAGGAGCTAAGCAGCTCACCAAGGTACGCACGCTCAACGACAGCCATAGCGAGTACTCAGAGAGGCGAGACACTACAGATATTTACCCCCACTGTATGACAGTGAGACGCGGTATCATGCTGTTCGCCTTCCCAAGTAAGACCAGCCTCTACACTATGAGGCACGGTATCTACTCATGGGGTGCAGTTGATAAAAATTACCCGGAGTCATTCTATTACTCATACAATATGCCAGAGGCAAGCGGGAACTACAATACCTCCGACGTAACGTATGAGCTTGGTGGGTGTTGGAACTTTGGGGACACATTATACTTTAGCTACCAGATACAAACAAGGGACGGTACACGTTACAATCTAGCTGTTGTAGATAACGACAGTAAGCCAGCCAAAAAGTTTAGCTACCAGTCACTTATGTACGATGGCGGTGTGCCGTGGGCAGATAAACAGGCTCTTCGTATGGGTGTGACATTCCGTGCGCTGCCTAAGGGCGCTACGGTCATTCCTAAATACAAGATTGATGCCAAGCCATGGGTGTACGGTAAGAAAACAGCCACAGAAGGAGACGTAAGCGTCCGTATGGAGATAAACAAGCGATTCAAGGAAATTACCTTTGGCTTTGACGGAACGACAACAGATGCCACGCCAGAGCCTCCTACAATCGTATCTGTACAACTTAATGCCCGAACACTCGGGGAGGAGATGAAACTGTAATGGCAGACTCAGTGTATAACCCTAATACCGCTAGCCTTGAAACTTCCTTTTCTCAGATTAAGGAGACGAGGCTCACTACCAAGTTCGAGGAAATAGAAAACACTGTAGTGGGGGATATAGCCCAGCAACAGCAGATTACACCACGCCAGGTACGTACAGGTGAGACACGGGGCGACACACAGCTCCGTGGGCTCATCAAGGCAGAGGATCGCTCAGGCCGTATCGTGGCCATGTTTGGGTACTCACAAGGAGCTTTCTAATGGCTCGAGTAGAGCGTAGAGATTACGGCGTAAAGATTGCTATGCCTGGGTTTGATGCGCAGACAGCGCCAGACAACAAGCTACTCTTTAACTCGTCGTTCCCTATACTTCAGGCAAAGATACTAGCCCCACTTGGTATAGACGCTCGGCAGCCGCTACCAGGTGGGCTACAGACTGCTAACTATGGTGGGGAGTTGCTTGAGGCGCGTAACACTGGAGTCTCTACAATCTACTATTTCAGATGGAGGCATAACCTCGGCTATGTGCCATTTGTTATGGCTATGAACCCTACATTATACGACCAGCCAGGTATATGGACAGCAGACAGGGAGTATATCTACTACAAAAACGCTATTCCACCCTACTACAACGGTACAGACGGCTCTCGATCAGACTTGAATATGGTATTTGTGAGCCCTACCCCTATAGCAGAGGAGGTGGAGTACCCATATACAGCCTCGCCGCTATCATTTGACTATGGCACTCCCTTACGTGATTATGGCATCAAAACATCACGGTATGGCGCTATAAAGAAGGGTGAAGCATCTGACTTTAATGATGTTGGTGTCGACGTGCGGCTACAGTCACAGATGGTACTAGGTATCAAGAATAATAAGAACTTTGGGAATAAGGCAGGGCTCATTACATATTGGCTACCTAATTCTCTCGCTATGACAGACGTTACACCATATGCTTTTCAGGAGTACACAGAGACAATAGCAGGTAAGCAGGTTTCATCCTATGGGTTAGTGACTAATGCTGGCAACACGCCACGTGTGCAGATGAGCGAGGCAGAAAAGGCCTTTAAATTCACGTATGACACGCAGAACCCCAACGCTAACCGCTCTCTTGTCATTATCCGCTCACCAATGGTATCGCCGTCAAGTGCTACAATATACATATGACGAGAAACGCTCAAGGATACAGTAGCAGAGATTATGGGTTGAAAGTAATAGACCCTGTTACTAAGGAGGAGGTATTTAACTCCAAGTATCCTATCTTTGGCTCAGATATTACTAACAAGACGCCTCAGATCGTCTCTAGACGGGTTGTGATCAACAATAGCACCCGTATATTTAGTGAGCCTAATAACCCTCAGATAAACTGGACGTATGCCTTCGGTTGGGATCGTATACCTATCACGCAGTTTCAAGACTTTGATTTTGTGCGTATACCTCACGGGCAACCACGCAAGCCATTCTTTATGAGTATGGGGCGTGCTCACATTGTTCACCGTATGTATTGCCGCTGGTTCAACGCAGATCAGAACTTTAACAACGTTATTACCCCTGGAGCGCCTGGTATTGGCTACTATACGTACGATATTCCGTTTATGCTAACAGAAGGTAGCGCGCTATGGAACCCGCTATCATACGGGGCATTTGATTTTGTCCTTCCCTTGCCTAATAACCCAGTATCGCCATCCATTTGGCTGCGCAACATGTATACACGCTCAAAAAAGCTAGAGATATTCGCTGACAATACCTATATATACGTACGCGGCTCTCTTGGTTCGTGGCTACAACACCGTTCAGAGCGTCTGCCAGGCGGTGGTTACCACCAGTTCGCTAAAACATGGGTAGATTTGAGCGGCTCATGGTTCGATTTTACGTTTTACATATTCCCATATAACCCTAATGAAGATATATTTGTGAGGTAGACATGGATTTACAGCAACGATTAGCAGACGCAACCCGGTATAGAGACCAGACACGTGAATCGTGGCATCGTGCTCAGCGTGAGGCAGATGCAGCTAAGGCGTCATATGATGCAGCAACTGCCACTATGCCAAACTTTGGCGATGAGTTTGAGAAGCGCCGCAAAGAATATCTAGAATCTGATGAAATACGCAACCTCAAGGCTGACGTAGACGCCTCCAAGGCTAATGTAGACCGCACAAAGACGATGATAGACAAGCTGCCGGAGTCTATACGACAGCAATTCGGTGGTACAGCTATTACACAGGCCCAGCGAGACCTAGCTAAACAGCAACAGCTCCGTGGCCTCAGCCAACAGATGGCAGGATACCAGGCTACATACATGACAACCAACAATACATACCAGAAACGCGTCGAGGACGCTTTCAGTCGCTCTATAGACGTGGCAAATAAGCATTATGACTCTATATGGGACGGTATTAGGCGACGCTACAACGACTGGCAAACCTCTCTACAGAATGTGAAGGCTTGGGACAAGATGACAACAGTGGCAAACCGTAATCTCTTATCTGTTCAATCAGCTATTGATACATACAGGTTTCAGCAACGCCAGATGGCGGAGGAGAAAGCTCATATTGCCCGCATGAATGCTATTGATAATAGCTACATGTGGCGTGGTATTACTACTCAGCAACGGCTTATCAACGAACAGGCTGCTATCAACGAGCGTTACATGCGTGATGAGGCTAATAAGAAGCTTGTTGTCCAGAATTACATGGCTGGCAATGGTTCGTTCGGTGAATTGGAGCGCAAGTACTCGTAACACCAGGCTTATCTACGCCTAGCAGTGTTAAATTAGAATAAAGGAGAATTAAATATGGACTTTGGAGCAAGAATAGCAGACGCACAAGGTACAAAAAACGCCAGTAAAGCGGCTTTCAATAATTACCAAGCCCAAGCCGACCAGTCGAAGGCTAATTACGACGCCCACCTACAAAACAGGCGGACATATGGCGATATTTACGACCAAGCGCGTGACAAGTATATGAACACTGACGAGATTAACAAAGCTCGCGGTGTTTACACCACTGCTCGTGATGCAGTGAACCAAATCAATACCACCATCAATAAGCTACCAGAGAGCATCCGGCAGCAGTATGGCGGCACGGGCCTTACAGAGGCTCAGAGGCAGCGTGCGTTGCAGGGCCAGCTTAGCAATATGCAGAACACACAGAATTACCTCAACACTAACTACCAAAACGCATCAACGGACTACAACGAGCTAGTAAACCGTGCGATGAACGAGGTAAACAATGTGGCGGCCGGCAACTACAAGACGCAAGAGGACACTACAAACATCCTACAGGGCATCTGGAACACGTTGCTTGGGCAGCGTAATAGCGCCTACAGCCAATACCAGCAGGATGAAAACGCTCTTGCTAATATCTACGGTGCACGAGACAACTGGGAGCTTAACCAGCAAAAGATGGCTCTTGAGCGATGGAAAGAGCAACAGGCTAACGCACGGCAGGCAGCAGCTAACGCCGCTAACTTTGGTTTGCAGAAGTATATGCTTGACCGGCAAGACGCCTCTAACGCCTCGGCTCGTGCGTGGCAAGAGAAGCTGGCAGCTGCCCAAAATGCAGCCCGTGCTGAAGCTAGCCGCCTTGGCCGTGTGCAGGCTGATCATAACCGTATTAACAACCATAATTACTTTGGCGACATTGGTAACAACCTCTCGCAAGGTTTCCGTAACGTAGCTAAATGGGGGCCGCTCGCGCTATTTGGCGGTGGCTCACTATGGGGGAGATAGAGTATGTTTGATTGGTTATTCGGTAAAACAAAAGATCAAGCGCTGGCTAAATACCAAGATGCAGCAGATCAGCAGCAGATCAACCAGAAGGTCAATGACTTTTACAAGGAGCAACTCAATGGTATTTACAACGATCCAGCCAATGCTGGGTTGCTTGCAGATATGCGCAAAACTACTCCTGGGTTTGACGACGCCTGGAAAAGCCAAATGTCGTCCTTGGACAGTAAGAGTGAACAACTGAAAGGAGCAGCCAGCGATGCTAACGCTGAACTTGAAAAGCAGAAAAAGAAACAGAAATATAACGTATTTGGCGACGGTTTGCTTGGTTCCTTTCTTAACCCTGTGGCTCAAACAGTTAGTGCAGTAAGCGACCTGGCTACTGGCAACTACAAGGATCGTGATGTAGGTAGTGACCTGGCTGCTGCTGGGGAGACGCTCCTTACCGCTTTGCCCGGCATTGGCGCTGCCGCTAAGGCTGCTAAGCTTGGCAAGGTAGCTGAAGGCCTAGGTGCTATTAATAAGGCTCTATACACAATTCCTGGCTCAGCTGCTACCGGTGCTGTGATGGGAGGCCTAGACAAAGTCCGTACAGGCGAGACAGATGACGCGCTGAATGGTGCACTACTTGGTGGCGTCATGGGAGGCGCTATACCGGGCGCTATGAAGGTTGGTGGTAATTTCCTTAAGAACCGTGGGCAAAACGCTATTACGCGGGCCGTGAACGGTGCTGGAGGTGATTCTGCCGCAGTGCTAGATGCTTTGCCATCACGAGCACTATACCAAGAGGGGCTACGTAGTCTTGTGCCTAAGAGCGCGGTAGGCAAGCTCGCTCTCGGTGGTGGCGCACTGTATGGCGGCTCTCAGCTTATGGGCGCTCTCAACCCAGGGCAGGGCGTGCCAGATGAGGATGGGCAAGCTAACACACTAAACGAGCTATATAAAAGACGACAAGGGGGTATGTACTAATGTTCGGTGGAGTATTAAATAAACTGTTCTCTAAAGGGGCAGCTAAGTACGGTGACGACATTGTCGCCCGGCTTGCTACTAATTACGGTGACGACATTGCGCGCTCAGCTGGTAGTGGTGTTCTCAATAACCTTATGCGGAATGAAGCAGACGATATTGCGGCTAAGGCTGTTGCTAGCGCAGCGCCAGAGGTGGTTGAGACAGCGCTGCCTAAGGTAGCTAACGTGGCTGATGATGTTGTTGAGGCTGCTGTACCAAAAGCTGTCGCGAGTGTCGATGATGTTCTAGAAGCTGCTGCGGCACCAAAGAATGACATTGTGCGCCAACTCACTGATGGTGTAGACAAGGTAGCGCCAGTTAACCCTAACATCGCAGATAACTACGCCGTAGAAGGGGCAACAAACAAAGCTTTGGCCGACAACAATACTCTTGCGTCTAAGCTAAACACTATTGGTGAGGCTGTAGAGGACTCGGGTAGTAAGTTACGCAACAACCAGATTATTGGTGCCGTGAAAGATAAGAAGGTATTACAGCGTGCTCCAGACGCTATCAAATTTGCAGACAAGTATGGTTTTACTGACGGCCAGTACGAGGACTTGGCCAATATCATGACCGGTAACGAGGGCATCCTATCTAACTTCAACAACAACGCCCTTAAAAACGCGCAGGTAAGTGCTCTTGTCCCAGACGAGGCTCGCACTAAAGCGCTCAAGGCTATCGAGAACAGCATCGCCTTAGAGCCGCACCAGAAGAAGACTCTTACTAATATCATCAACACAGCCAACGACGTACCACAAGGCAAGATAGCAGAACGGCTTGCAGAGCGTGGAGAGAACCGTGCGGCAGCTATTGGCGAGGCTGATATTTACGACCTACACAAGGCTGTTCAGGAGCTTGAGGGTAAGGCGTACGATATGACTGGTAAGGGCGCAGACGCTGCTCGCAAGATTGTCCGCGATTACGCAGGTGATCTAAAAAAGAGCATCAATGCCGCGTCAAAAGACGTATACAACAACCCTGATAATATCCAGGAGCTTTCAGAGGCACTCGTAGGGGCTAACCTTTCTCCTCGCCTCACACAGGATATTGTGAAGCAATTACGAGATGGTGTAGATTACACAACACTACGCAGTATGCAGTCACCCTTTGTTACCCTTGGCCAGATTGCTAAGCAGCAAAAGATGGCACCACTTGCTGGTGGTGTAGGTGGACAGTCATTCAACAACCCGCTTGCTCAGGTGGCAGAGGAAGTTGTAGGAAAGCCTCTGGCGGCTGCCACAGGCAAGGCTTTACAGACTGGTGGGCGTGCACTCCAATTGGCGTCTAAGAACAGCGACAAGTTAGCTAACGGCGCTAAAAACGCAGCCCTGGCAGGCGCAGGTCTACTAGCTCTTGGCCAAATGAATGGTGGGCAACAAGGTGCTGACCAGCTATCCGGAAATTCCGGACAACTCGGCGGTGCACAAGGTGCTCAGGCTCAACAGAAAGAACTACAGCAAGCTCAGCAGCTACAAGCTATGCAACAGCTCATGCAACCATCGAAATTCGCCGGTAAAGACCGTGACCAGATCGAGCAAGCCTACATGGCAGCAGCGGCAGACAACAACCCGAAGGCCGTACAGTTCTACGCCTCGATGCTTGAACAGCTCGACAAGAAGGACGCGATGAACCAGAAACAGCTCGCAGCCCTCCAGAAGGTAAGTAGCAGCAAAACATCGAAGGATGACCAAAAGAAGGCAGACGCAGCCAAGAAGGCAGCTAGTATCGAGACTATGTACAAGCAGGCTGGCGGCGCACAAGGGCCTGTAGGCGTCCTAAACAACCTTCTGAACAGTGCGACGCTCGGTATGTTCAATCCAGGCGCATCAGCGTATGAAGCTAACCAACAGGCTCTGGCAGTCGCCCTAGCCCGTGCAGCAGGCGACAGCGGTGCTTTGTCTAACCAGGATATTCAGGGTTACAAGTCCATGCTGCCACTCACCACAGATAGCCCACAGGCCGCAAAGCTAAAATTACAGAACATTTACGCGCAATTAGGCCAATAATGGCCACGGTTATCACTGAATAGTGTCGTAAAATCAGATTAGTAACAACTATAAGGAGATGGAAGCAATGAAGTTTTCAGAAACAGTGCAAAACATCACAAAGGACGAGTTTCTACCTCGCGTTGTTGACTTTGTTAACAACTCGAACGTTTTGACCGCTCGCGTGATGAGCAACACCAAGAAATGGACTGGCCCGAAGGTGCAAAGTCCTACACAAACTAAGAACAGTACGACTGGTAAGTCGATTACTGACATGGAGCAGTTCAGCGTGGCTGCTACCGACAATGTTAAGAATCTGAAGTGGGAACCAGCCACTGTCGTTCAGAGCGTTGTTGTGAGTCAGCTCGAGAAGGCTGTCAACCAAGCATCGAACGACAACCAGGTTGTCCGCTTGGTTGCTCAAAAGCTCGAGGAAGCTCAAAACAGCCTCGCAAACCTCATCGGTACTCAGCTTTACGGTACTGGTGCTGGTAATGACCTTGACGGTCTTGGCTTGATCGTTGACAACGGTACGACATCTACCACTTACGGTGGTATCACCCGTGCTAGCTTGCCTGCGGTCAACGCTGATGTTACCGCTGCTGCTAGCGGCCTCTTGACTCTCGGCCTCATGGCTAAAGAGTTTGACGCTGTCTCGGCTGCTGGTAGCGCAAAGCACAGCCCAACGATGATCCTCAGCGACAAGGCAACTTGGAGCCTTTATGAGGAACTGATGGGCGACAAGCTCAGCGTCCAGTACAACGCTATGACTGCTCGTGGCTACAACCGTGTTAGCGGTGGTACTCCAATGGGTACGTCTGTGCCTGCTAGCGAGTTGCACGGCTCGGCTGGGTTCGTATCGCTCGACTTTCGTGGCAAGCCATGTGTGGCAGACGACAAAGCTCCTGTTGGCAAGATGTTCTTCCTCAACGAGAACTACCTGGAGTTTCGTGACCTGACCATTCCTGGCCTTGAACGCGTGAAGCAGAAACAGGAAGCTATCGATAGCGCTATTAGCGAAGATCAGCCTACCTGGATGCAGTTCCGTGGTTTCATGAACCCAACGAACCAGCTCGCAGAGATTGGTGCAATGGTTGTATCGGGTAACTTTATCTGTACTCAACCTCGCCGCCAAGGTGTTATCACAGGTATCACCAAGATCCGATAGTCTAACCTCTAGATTATCCAAGAGCCCCACTCCGGTGGGGTTTTCTTGTTGTAAATAAAACTCAGAAAAGTGTTGACTCTATTCTCAAGATGGTGTACTATAGAGACATAGCAAACATAAGCAAGAGAGGAGAAATACTTGCATGGCTAAAGAAAGTAAAACCACTAAGAAGAGTCAAGACGTAATCTTTGGGGCAAACGAAGAGATTCGCCGCGCTGTAGACAAGCTCTATGTAAAGAAGGTTAGTGCTATTATGACGGCTACAATCTTTGCTGTAATGCTCTCGCTGATTGCCGCTGGTGTAGCCTTCGCAGCTGGCCTCAACACGGGCCGCACACAGGTAGAGAAGTACAATACTATCAAGGTTGTGACGAGCGAAACCGCGGGAAAAGAAAAAGCCCAGTAGCGAAACCAGTTGTTAAAGTAGAGCAGCCTCCAGTAGCTATAGTGGCGCAACCAACAAAGACAGGATGCGACGCTGTGCGTGAGGAGGCCTCGAAATACAGCGGGTGGGACGTAAACACCATGGTTGCCATCGCTACCGCCGAGAGCCATTGTAGGACAGGTGCAAAAGGTGACCAAACACTAACATTTACACAAAATAATAGGGTATATGGGTACAGCCTAGGAGCTTTTCAGGTAAGGGTACTCCCAGGACGAGAACATTGTGACACGTTCGATGTAGGGACTAACGTAAAATGCGCGTACGACGTGTGGAGGTCACAGGGGTACAGAGCATGGTCTGTCTACTTGAGCGGTAAATATAAAGAGCACCTGTAGTGGGTGCTCTTGTCTTTGGGTTTATGTTTGTTTCTATATTAGGCCGCGCTTCTTAGCTTCCTCTGGGTAGTACTCGATAAAGTCCTCGTTTACTGTCCCGTCTGGATTGTGCGATTGGATTAGGTCTACCGCATAATCCTCACGTTGTCTATCTTTGTTGTTTGTGTCTGCAATGCCCGTTACAGTGCTTGAGACGCGCTGTGCTTCGTCTTTTGGTGTCTCACGGTAATATATACCATCTATGATCACACCCATCTATTTCACGTCCTTCATAAAGTCTAACGGGTCTTTTTCTGTTTGCCCTGTCTCATCACGCCATTGAGCGTTGATCGTTACAGGGTCTGCGGCTTCAATGATACCGCTCCTTTTGTTTGCGTCTTTGTTTTTGTTTAGGTATTGTTCCTCCGCGCCTGCGTATTTCTCTAACCACGAGAACCCTGAACGGCGTGCCGGAGTAGGTACCGTTTGGTTGTAGCGGGTAGTTAGTAATGAGACTAGGAGGGCACAAATTGAAATAACAAGGGCTGCAATATCCATTATTCTTGGTCCTTCTCAAACGGCAATGCCACGTTAATTGATAGGAGCTGCGCAGCGACGCTGTGGCTGTTGATAATCGCTTCCTCGATGGATTTAGCGCTATCTACGATACCAGCCTTCAGAACGTCTGTATGATATGTCTCGGCGTAAATGTCGTAGCCAGCCTTTGGCGTGTACGGCTTGTCCTCAGTCGTTTCCTTAGCCATGCTGTTTACGAGCATTGTGTAGGGTTGCGTGAGATAGCTTGGCATATTGGTAGTATCAGCCTCGTACACATCGCGCAGGAATGTACCACCGCCAGGGAGCACACCGTAGTCTTTGGCGATTTGTGTAGCTGCTACAGCATCTTCAATACGGAGCTTCAGTTCTTGTCGTTCAACCTGTGTAGCCGCGCCAACACTAATCTCTACAGTCTTTCCGTTGAGGGCGTCACGTCGGTAGTCATCCTTGATGCCCTCGATGTATTGATCTAGCTTCTCGCGGTTGCCTGGGCCAGACAGGATCGTCTTTGTAGTGGTGATATGAGCGCGCTCAACCTTACCGATGTTGGCGTCTGTAAAGTCTGATACACGTGGTGATACGAACACTTCAGTACCAGCATAGGCTGCCACATCACGCAGGAATAACTCACGAGCCTGGCTCGACGGCTCAACAACAACGATATTCAGCTTGCCGTTCATCTTATTAGTAGCGAGAGTCTCCAGCGCTTGGCCTGATACATCAGCTACGAGTACAATACTCTCTGCACCAGCCTTGAGCACAGCATCTATGATAGGCACAATGTCATCGTTCTTACTAATAATACGAGACATAACAATAACGGTTGGATTGTCGTATTTGGTCTGGATAGATTGCATATCGTCTGCGAAGGCAATGGAGGACATACCTTTCTTGAAGGTAAACCCTTGGACGATTTTGCTCTCAATCTTATTTTCAGGTGTCTCTACCACTGTTACTGCGCCATTAGCGCCAGCATCGTTGATCGCGTCGAACACTAAACTTCCAATGGCCGAGTCGCCGGACGATGTGTGCGCAACATGATAGAGTAGCTCGTCTGTAGCTTCGATTTTATTCTCTTTAATAGCCTTCAGGATGGCTTGTTTATTCCGCTCGATCTGCTTTTGGACGGCACGTGGCTTATCCTTCGCCATCTCTTTGAAGTAGTTATAAACGAGGTAAGTCATGACGATAGTAAGGGTTGTAGAGTCACCAGCTGAACGGTTGGTTTTCTCACTAGCCTGGCGCACAAGAGAGATAGCCATGTTCTCTACCGGGTCTGCTACTACAAGGCGGCCGATGTTAGTGATACCATCGTGAGATACGAGGGGTTCACCAAAGCGGTGTTCGATCATGATATTGCCGGAGTTTGCGCCGTATGAGGAATAAGCTACATCGAAAGCCTTCTCAACTCCCATACTGATCTTTTCTCGCAGTTCAGCGCCACGTATCACATTACGTACTGATGTTTGTTTAGGCATCCAGTGAGCCTCCATTCACAGCGTCTAGAGGTACGAAGATAAACATCTTGCCGTCGACCTCAATCTCTTCACTGTCATTATACTTCGTAAAATATATTTTGTTACCAAGGAATTTTGAGAGTGTCTCCTCCTTGTCTGTGGCTACACCATCAGGGTGAATATACACAGCCTTCAGTGTGCCGCTCGTATGGCTGCCGTGATCCCCCTGGGAGATAGACAGACTCGAGCCGTATTTATTAGTTACCTCTACCAGGCAGAACCCTGGCATGACGTGTAACTGTGTGCTCATTGTTGTGCTCCTATTTAGTTATTGCTTGTGTATCCATTATAGCATTAGGCTAGAAACCAAAAAAGAGGCCGGAGCCTCTCTCTTGGTTTAGACAGTGTAGACTACACTTCGCACCAGAAGTAGTGACCAGCTGGTACAGGAATCTTGGCATAAGCCTTGATACCGCTCGTTGTTGTCACCATATCATCAAAATCGTTCGGACGGATTTGCACGGCGGCGTTTGCGGCCACGTCCTCAACGAGAGGATCGCGCAACGACATAGTTTTACCGCTGATACCGTCATATTCGTAAAACCGGTTGTTCAGCAAGATGAGGCCATCCTCAGACATTTCAACAGAAGAAACATCCTTTAGATCAATAGCACCATCACCAGCTTTAGCGGCAGATGCTAATTGAGTGTTTTTGTTTGCGAGCGAACTTTTCATACCCGTACCGTATGCAAGGTCTGCGCTCCCAGCCTGTGCGTAGCGGAATTGTCGCCCCTCATCAGAAAAAGCAACTTGCCCAAGCGTAGCACGTTTGGTCGGAGACGTCTCGTTGGCGTCTTGCCCGACGATTGTACCAAAATTCGTTAATGCCATGTTAATTCTCCTTTAGCATTATATTAATACTACATACAGCATAACATAAGATAAGGGGAGATTGCCCCCCCCTATTCTTTCTATCGTTGTTCTAGAAAATCTGATCGTTTGGTATTTGTCTTCGTCTTTCTTTGTAGTCTGTCATAGCCATGTATTTGTCTATTTGGTCTTTCGCATCGTCAAACCCTACGGCGAAGGTGCATCGATAGCCTCGCTCGCTCAGACGCTTCATATAGGCGTGCTGCTCAGCGAAGTGCTCGTTAGCCCAACTGCCATCCTTTTTCATAAGGCGCACACCTTCACGCTTCAGCTCAAGGTATAGCCCGTGATACCAATCACCCGCTAGTTGTGCCGGCTCTGCAATGAACAGGTCTGGATAGCCTCTACCCTCTTGTAGCGCCTTATGCTTGATAGCTTGCCCCATAGTCATCTTAACACCAGCGCTAAAGTCTGTACGAAATATGACGCCAGGATACTGTATTTTTAAATAGTCCACCACCATCTGGTGGATGGTGGACTCTTTTGCGGTTTTAGCTCTCGCCACGGTACATACCTTCTACGACCATCAGCTTGAGCGTTTCTAGTACAGCCATATCTTTCTCTGCCATGACACGGCCAGATAGGTCGTCTCGTGGTACAGCATTCTTAATGCGCCCATTATAGCGAGGAATGATCGATAGAACCGAACCGTTCATGGTAATCTCGTAACGGCTCTTTTCTTCTTTTACGTCGAACTTTTCGTTTTTGAGGAGTACTCGCTGTATTTCGTCTGCTGCTGAGAAAGACAGAGATGCATACGGTGTAGCGCTTCCGCCCTTCTTCCCTGCGATCGAGGCGAGCTTAGGGTTCTTGCCAAAGCCTTTCTTTACCTTGGCAGCCCCACCCAGTTTGCCAATCTTTTTGTAGTAGTCCTCGCCGTGTGTGAGGCGTTTGTCGTATTTACTTGGTTTCATATACTCCCCTACAGCCTTACCTGCTTAGTGATAGCGCTACGCACGCCACCCGTGTATTGTTTCGCCTGTATGGTGTCGAGCCGACGGTTGATTGCGTCCACAATAGCTTCACGGTCGCTAATCTCTGCCAACATCTGATCTTTATAGGCTTGTAGCTCCTCTTCCGGTAGACCGTCTACAACCTCTTGCATTTCAAACATTGCGGGCTGGACAGGCTCAGTGTCAAAGTCCTCGTGAGGCTCAGGGTTGTAACCCTTCATAGCTTCTCGTGGCAATGCCAGTTGATCGATCATCAGATCATTACCTTGGCCGATATGCTTCTTGTATTCTGTCATACTTTCCTCCGTTTGATGTTTACAGTGTCCACGCAAGTGATCACTCAATGTGTCGAACTGCGCCCATTTGTCGTTTGTTTCTTGGTTTAGTTTTGGTGTGTTGTAGTTCACTTATTCCCCTTTTTCTACATTTATTAATGTTGCCTGTTTTCACCGCTTGTCATATGACCAAAGACGTACTTCGATACCACTGCTATTCACATTTTTTCTCATAATAGTAGAAAATCGGAGCTGATCAAAATTATTAACGGCGTCGTCAAACTCCTCCCACTTACCTTTATTAAAACTGGGCGGTTCACCACTTGCTGCCAATTCTGCGTAATAAAGATTGTCCCGATCCATCACGATGCTCTCCCTAACTCATCTATAATATTTTCCTTTAGCATATCGATAGCGGCGTATACGAGTGTAATGCCGTCATCGTCAATACCATCTTCTATAAACGCTCCAACATTTTGTGAGAGGTCATCTAGGTCAATCTTGGCGTTTTCAACTAGCTCTTGTACTTTGTATTTAGTTAGTAGCATTTGTCACTTCCTCTGGCGTCGTATTAAGTTTGATATATTCGATCCAGTTATTTACCATCTCTTTGTGTTGTTTGGGTGTTTGGATTTTTATTTGGTAGCAAAGCGGGTCGCCATACTCGTAGTAGTCACTGTCGATGTACGTCTCCCATGTTTCGTCATCGATCTTCTTCCATTCGTCTTCGTTGAAAAGAGCAAACTCTTCAAACTCCGCGTGCGCCTCTTCAAATGTTGGCTTTTTGCTAAATGCAATTACTTTATCTACCATTGGTACCTCATTGTCATGCTCACTGTATTTACTCAGCGATGATACAATATATTTACTCATACATTGCCACCTTTGTTGCTAAGATGCCCATACGCTCACGTGGTGTTAGCCCGCCTCGCATACCGTACTCTACGTCACCGGTCATCAAGGCGTCTGCTAGACACTCTCCCTTGACCGGACACTCCGCACAAATCTTGCGTGCATCATTGTAGTTGTTGTATCCGTTGTACTCATCAGCGTATGCTTTGTTTGCCGGGAAGAAAGCTTCCGGATCTGTCTGTGCACATAGTGCGCTGCCTCGCCATTTATTTTCCATAGGTTACCTCCCTGTTATCTTTTCCTTCGTAATAAAATATAGTGTCTGCCGCATCTCGCACTTTATCCATAGCGTCCTGTAGTTCGTCCACTGCATCATCAAGTCCGTATGTGTTAGCTCGTGCTATCAAGTTGTCGATCAAATAATTGATACCCATCTCTGCATCACATGTGTACGCGTACTTTAGCACTGTTGGGTCTTGTAATAGTTCTTGCATTTGTTCACCTGTTTTCATTGTCTAGCCTCCCGAACAGTTTGTTCTCTATCATCGCTACCGCCCAGTCAACACTATTGATTGATGGTCTGTTACGATCTGCCTTACACATCTCCCACATATCGTACTGTGCTTGGGTGATGCCCTGCTCGATGATACTCATAATCTCATCGGCTTTCATTCCATTGTTGGTAGACTTATTAAGAATTTCTAGAATTTTCTGTTTCATAGATTAATCGTCCTTACATGTTACTGCGATTGTGATAAATGAAACAGTCTCAATTGCCTTAGAAACTGTCCAAAGTATCATTACTACAGACAGTAGCCCCCACCAAAAACCGTTATCAAAACCTTTTGCGGTTAATAGCCACGCTGTGAGCGCCCCCAACACTACTGTATACATGATACGTGCAAAAGCAACTACAACCATCGCTTTATGATAATCGTTATTATTTTGTTGTTCCATGAGTTTCTCCTCTCTTTTGTTTATGTTTCTATTGTAACGCAAGCATTAGCTAAAGTCAACGCTTTTACTCAACTTTATTTATCTCGTAGCCTCCACCGCCTAATATAGCGCCCGTTCATCTCTAGCCGTGTACTTCTACCCCACCCCACACACTCAAAATCTAGCGTGCGGAACACGCCGCCGATAGTGTTGTGGTGCAGGAACTTAGGCAGCGGCTTCTTTTTTAGCACATCCTCAATTGTTACATACCGCTTATGTTCTAGGAGGCGGCGAGCCGTAGCCCGCGCATCCTCCAGCCATTTGATTTTCTCTGCTTTGAACATATCATTCACTGTTCGTGGCATATATATTCTCCTTTCTAGACGTATAGGCCCTGTAGACGCTGTAATGATTTTGCTGTTGGATCGCTGTAGAGCAGGTCGCCTTTACCGGTAAGAGACTCGGCCCCTACATCATCCAGGATGATCTTACTATTGATAGAGTTTGTGACACTGAAAGCGATCTTGGTTGGGATGTTTGCTTTAATGAGCCCGGTCACAACGTCAGCTGATGGGCGCTGCGTGGCGAGGATGAGGTGGATACCAACCGCCCGTGCTTTCTGCGCTAGCCTGATTATAGACTCTTCAGCAGAAGGTGGGCTATTCTCGTTCACGCGCTTCACAGCTGTCTTTAGAACTGCCTTAGTGAGTTTTCCACCAGTGAGTGTCACCTCGTCTAGGATAGCTTCCTTGAGTCCTTCGTAGTCAACGTTAGATAGAGGGTTTTTCTTGCTCGTCATCATTAAGTCTGCAAACTCGTCTACCACTACGATGATACGTGGCATTTCACCTTCATAATCTGCAATGTCTCGTACTCGTTGCTTGCGTAGCTCTTTGTATCGTCGTCCCATCTCCTCTACGAGCCAGTGAAACTTCTCTGATGCGTCTTTAGGGTTGGTGATAATATCGCCGTCTAGGTGTTCGTCACCCTCATACATCGCAAACTCAACCTCTTTAGGGTCAATCAGCACAAGCCTCATCTGCTCTGGTGTGAGCTGCTTCGTGAGGCAGTCTAGTATCACATTGATCATAACAGACTTACCTGCACCGGTCTGGCCAGCGATAAGGAGGTGAGGCGTCTTCACAACATCACAGTAGTGTACTTTGCCGAATGTATCCATGCCGATAGGAAACTCGAATGTGCCAGGTTTCAGGTGTTCATCTGTGAGGGGGACTACCTTGCGCTCTTTGTTAGGAATCTCGATACCTACGAGATTCGTACCTGCAATAGGTGCTTCGATACGTACAGACTCGCTTTCAAGGGCGATAGCAAGGTCATTAGCTTTGTCTGCGATACGCTTCATACTCACGCCACGGTTAGGTTGCATCGTGTACTTCACTACCTGTGGCCCTACATATGTCTTGCCCATCTTGCCACCGATACCAAACTCGATGAGCTTGCGGAGGATCTTCTCCTCGTCTGTACCGCTGCCGTCGTCAATGACTACGTTCTGTTGCTCAAATGTATCAGCCACTCGTACTTGTCGCTTGATCTTGGCGGCGTCAAAGCCCTCCTGTTGGTTGGCGATAATGTCCATGCTGTTCGCGCCGTTCATCCGATCGTTCATGTTGGGAAAGAACTTCGACCGGTCATCGTTTACATATTCAAATACGTTTGTGATGATTTTCTTTGCGATAGGTGCGAAAGCAAGGACAGACTGGCGATCAAAAGCAACGTCACGGCACTGTGGCGAACCATCTCGGTTGATCGTTTTCTTTATTTCTTTAAATACTACCTCTGTTACTTCCTGATTATATTCCGCTTCTGCTAATACGAGGTAGATATAAGCCTGCATAAGATATTTATAACTCTCCTCGTCATCTGGGCTGTAAGCCGTAACTGTCTTGTAGTCGATAAGGCGGAGGCCGTTGTCGCGCACCACCATGTCGATCACACCAACCATTGGTACATTTGCAATACTAGCCTCGAGGCGCTTTTCGACGTCGACCACTTCGTCGTAGTGAGGTGCTTCCTCAAAGTATTTATTCACGAGACGCGTGTAGTCTTGCATCATCTTTTCACGGCTACCCGTCTTGCCAAAGTCAATCTCGGAGTCGCTTACGTAGCTCATCTCCTCTAGGCCGGCCTCGATAGCAGCCTGCACGTCGCCACCATCCTTGTCGTAGTAAGTCTCCATAGCCTTGTGAAAGCTCGTACCTACTACTAGTGATGGTGTTTTAGGGTTGTCGTAGATCTTTGCGATGTAGCGCTTCTGAAACTCAACCTGGTTGTTCAAGAACGTTACAATTGCTGAATACGACAGGTGATCAACTCTACTCATCGTCACTCTCCTCTCCATTGTTAGCGTTAGCGGTTAACTCCTCCTCTACGTAGATGCCTGCAATGTCGAAACCTGCACGCAGTGCGTTGGCTTCTGCACACTTGGTAAGCATCACGATAGGCATTGTTTTCCAGTTACTAATAGGCTGGCCCTCGCGGTTAGTGCGTACAAACTCATCATAGTAGGCTGTGTAGCGTGTGACCTCGATTGGCGTGCTCGTGTTATCCCAGCGGCCAAATACAGGTACTGTGACGCTCAGGAGCTTGTCGCCATCTTTCTTAACTTCTGCTGCACCTGTGTGGGTGTATACGCCACCTTTCCGTGCTAGCTTGCGCAAGCCATGGATACTCACGATTGGCATTAGCTCCTCGCCTCGCCGGTTCGAGTCCCAGATATATGTAGCGTAAATCTCTTTTTTAAACGGGTTCAGGCCGTATTGGTTAGCGATAGCCATAAATACCCGTAAGTCACCGATTGGGCGCATCTCGCCCGTCTTGGTGAGTCCCAGGACGCTTTTGTGGAGGGTGGCGATCAAGCTTAGCGTCTGCTTTTCATTCTCAGCGTTGCTGATCATTCCCTTAGCGAGTGGGACGACTGGCTCGTATTGGTTTTTCAGCGCAAGCTGTAGAGCCATCTTCTCATCGCGTTTTGTAATTTCTTGTTGTGTCATGCAAATTCTCCTCTCTTTGCTTATGATTCTATTGTAGCTCATATAACAATCAAAAGCAAGAGGTTTTGATGAGGATATTAAAAAATCAAAAAGGCTTAAGTATGCGCACTGGTGCGTAGAGGTATGCGCACTGGTGCGTAGGTATATATATAACTAAAAGAACAATATAAAAGAAAACTAACGCGCTCACTTCGTTCGCTTGTTGCGGCAAGCCGCGCAGCACAAAAAAACTAAAAAAATCATTGACTTTCTGGCTGGTTGTCTGTAGCATAAGAGATGCAGGAAGTTCTCACTCAAACAATATTATCGAGGACAACCACCAAGCTTCTATTCCTGCGCTTGGTGGTCGTGTCCTCGGGACACGAAAGGAAAAATATGCAGGAAAACATGGCTAAAATATCAAAGTCTAAGCTGGCGATTCTCTATGTTGTCGCTTATAGCAAAGATATGGATATGGCGCAGTGCGCATTAAAAGTGTATAAGTATCTCGCTGAACGCAGGAGGGAGCTTATACCAGGAGAAGAGCAAGGCGTTATATGCACAAGAAATGATGTGGCAAGAGAGCTGCGGTTAAACTCTAAGCAAACATTTCACGCTTTCAAGGCTCTGCGTGATCTAAGGCTTGTGTCGAAACATTATATAGATGGCCGCCCTGTGTACTATAAGGTAGTGTCACCCGACGAGGTTTTGAATGTCGCCGGTGTTGTGTTTTCGAAGGAGATTAGCGAATGGCGATAGGGGGCAAAAATCATCAAGCCGGCTGGACTGGCTATATGGATGCAGATGTTCGGTATGATAGTCGGCTAAGCAGTACAGCGAAGGTGCTCATGGTTGAAATATCAGCCCTCACCAATAAAGAGGGTTACGCATGGGCCACAAACCAATATTTTGCAGAGACCTTCAATATATCAAAATCACAAGTATCTCGTATTGTTAGGCAGCTAGCAGAATGTGGATACATTAATGTGTATCTCAACCCCGGGGGGGATAGGTATATCACGATTACGCGTAACGATAGGCCTGTTCCGAGCGGGTTCAAGAAGGACTATATAAAGAAGCCGAAGGTCGAGCAAAACGATGAGTTGCTAAAAGAGGTTGAGACCGTAGAGGATCTTTTACCAGTAGGAAAGCCAGTAGACATTAGCGAAACAGAATTGCGTGAACTTACCACAGCCGAGCAGTGCGCCCTACAGACAAAGAACATCGAGGCCGACAACTACGACCGCCGCGGTGAGGTTGTAGACGAGGATTTGTATCGCAAACTCAAACTAGAGGTGATTGCTAAATCAGACACTGCAACCGAAACAGAGAAGCAACCAGAGCAAGCTCCAGCCAAGCAAATCGAGGCTAACACGCAGCCTAATACCACCTCAACAGAGGTAGCAACAGTATCAAATAACGCGCCAGCCCAACATAATAACCCATACGGCGAACTAGCCACCCCTATGACTAGCACACGTAAAAACTACGATCCTGCAGAGAAAGCGTTTTATGATGCAGCTAAATCACTCGGCATCTCGATTACAAACCACAACCAAGCTCGTAAATGGGTGAAAGAGGTGGTACGCACCCGCGGCGTTGAATCAGCAGTAAACTATTTCGACTTTATGCGGCTCATGTTCCCCAAGTGGCAATACGAATTTAAACCGACAGTAAAGACCGCATACGATCTTACAATGAAGGCGGCACAAATCGAGCAACTGATCCAAAGACAGCGAGAGGAAAAAGCTCGCAAAATCGACTACGACAACGTTGACTTTTACGGTGACTAGATATACAATAGAAACATAAGCAAGAGAGGAGAAAATGCTTTATGACAAAATATCAAATCACCACCTATGATGGAACGGTACACACCATCGAAGGAAACACACAGCAAGAGGTGAAGCGTATGGTAGAGTTTTTCGGGCTCATGCCAGTAAAGATGGCAGACGGCACAACCGAAATGTTTGCCAAGGGCGCTGTACAGCACATGAAAATGGTCAAGGATAATACTACGCTCCCGCCAGAGCAACGCCTAGCTATGGGAGACCAGAAAGACAACCGCAGCACAGGCCCAGAGGCTGAAGCGGCTAAAGCATGGAGAGAACACTGCGGGCACGACTTTAAGCTAATGGGAGATAAAGAGGCTCGCGAGCAATTCATCAAATCCTATATGAAGGACGAGGCCTAATGGACAACCTACCACCAGTAACGGGCATCGCTAGTGGTGAGGTGTCCTTAGATGAACCAGACGACAAAGACATATACGCAGAGACAAAAGTACGGCAAAAGCCTCACACACCAGATGAAGACCTTGAGTCCATAGGAGCCCTAGAATATGAAGAATAACCCTCTATCTCGCGCTGAGCAACGTCTTGGCGCGAGAGTTGTATCATTAGCTATTCAAGCAAATCCAAGCTTACTTCGCACAATCTATTGCCACAAAAATGATCTAACCCTATACCTCTGGCAAGACAATAAATGGATACCAGTAGGCCCTCATCTAAACGTTGTAAAAAAGACTCGAAAAAGTCGTAAGAAAGTATTGCAATCGTAAGCAACTGGGTGTATAGTAGAAACATAACCAAAGAAAGGAAAGGAACACAACAATGGACAACGTAACTTACAAACTCGAGCAGATGGAAAACGAGGGTATGATCGAGCAGATGCACCACGATTGGTACGCCTTCCGCATCAAGAACAGCTGGGCACGCAACATGAAAGCATTGTGGCAGCGCTGGTTGATGAGCACGGTAAAATAAACACACGAACACAATCAACAATAATGGTGGGCAGAAAGAGGAGAATAACAATGTTCACTACAGCAATCGAAGGGTTACACGAAACATATGAGTATCGACAAGCTAGTGTTGTACGGAAGCTATGGATGGACTTTATCACTACGGTATTTCTATCTGTACTGTTTCTCAGCTTTATCTACTCGGCGTATCTAGCCCTATCAGGCCTAGTATATCTAGCAACGGGGATTTAGTATGCTAGTAGATATTACAGACCAATATTTAGAAAGTGACACAAAGGTAATTGAGGATATTATGGTTTACAACGCACGAGAACGAATTATTCAATTAATTTTAGAGGAGAAGGCCAATGAAGAGATTTTACACAGTTGATGCCGTCAGTAAAAGCGGATTTACAGTATATTGGAATCCAACCACAGCTAGGTTTGAACACGGTGACTCACCGGATAACCTGTATTGTAAGTACACAGACGCGCTCAGAGAATACCGTATGGCAGTCGATGAAGCAGCAAACTGCAATATGCTGAGCGTAAAACTCAAGGAGAGAGTAGAGGACGAACAAACTCACCACCATACTCTCAAAGAGAGACGTTTTACCAAAGACGAACAGTATAAAAAGGCTATCTGGGATGAGATGGATAGCATTAGGGCAAATATAAGCCACCTCTCCTATAGGGTTGGCGATATTACCGCCCTACCCAAACTATCTAGAGAGACAAGAGAGCACACTGAGCGCATCAGCAGAAAGCTATACAGCCTCTCTCAACTAATGTGGAATTTACAAAATAAAGTGCTAGAGGAGTTAGACAATGACATACAAGACGCAGAAGACTAAACAAGACCTACGAGAATCAGAGGAGGCGCTGCAGTTTGTCATGGCAGGCATCAAATGCCACCTTCCTAAGAACCCAGCGACTCAAGTAATCCTAGAGCGCATCGAGAAGGACATACGCCTGTATGGAGATATTTGCAACGTCGAGGGACGTGTTACAGAGTTTCTAGAGGAGATTGGCGAGCGTAGCCTCACCATGCTCCAGCGCGACTTTGCCAACATCAAATCAGGCAAAATGAGCTGTAAAGAAATTGCAAACAAAATCCGAAAAGAGTATAATGATTGGTAGATGGAAGTAACACTTCCATAGCACATCTTGTAGCCGTGGTGTAGAATCTTTCTAACTACAACCATAGTATCTGTGCCTGGTTCCTCCTTGTTACGTGGTTAGGCACAGACACACAATACCTTTCTTCCCATGGAACACTTATCATCTTTAGTTACCCGGCAAGACCACGAGACAACCCTCAACAATAGCACGAAATGTGCTGTCTCGGTAACTGTGTTCCATGTAACACCCCACCATCTCCTCGGTGGGGTTTAACTTTATCTAGGCTTGTTGTAAATTCTACCAGGCAAAATAACTAAAATCTATTGCATCACTCTACCACACGGTGTACAATACAAACATAAACATAAGGCAAAGAGGAGAAGCCACAATGTCAATCTACACACATTACACCATTGAAGCCACCACACGGCTCGGAGAGGTATACGTATGGAACCCGCTCACTAGTGAATATGAGTACCAGAACAACCAAGAATCATCCGATATTAACACAGAAGACGAAGCTCTCGACGAGTTTGGCTACGCAGTCGCAGCAGCAGACACAGACGAGTTTATGAAAGTAAGCCTACTCCGTGTCACAGAGCTTAGCAACGGCTCATCAGATGTATCAGTAGTAGAGTACAAGAACCTCTAGGAGTAGCAATGCAAAACTGGAAGGTAAGAAAGAAACTCTACCAGGAGTCATGGGAGCTAAAAGACATGAAGTACCGTATCCAACTCCTCAGAGAGTTTGTAGACGACAAATACTACATCGATAATGCTACAGATTACCTTGACAAAGCTCTCAGCAACATCGAGCGAGCCATGGACAGCAAGCAACTCAAGGAAGCATACGAACCACTAACCAAACGAGAAAAGGAGAACTAACAATGTATCTATACACAATCGAGTACAAGCGACTCAGCCGAAGCCAAAAAGAGGAGTATAAGACAGTAGCAGAAAACGCACGCGTCGCACTCCGTAACCTCGAGCGTAACCGCTGTAAGCCGTACAGCTACCGTATCATCAACGTAGAGCGTGTAGGGGAGGATGACTAAAATGAAACCATACATGATCACCTACCGCCGTAAGAGCATCAAAGACACACTATCTCGTATAGTCAAAGCTAACAACCCAGACGAGGCTATCTACGCCTTAAAGCTAAAGTTCGATCCAGATGGCACAGAGGAACTATTAGTAAAAGACGTGCGCCTCATGGATAGGGCACTTTCACGCTAGAGGAGCACACTATGCATACTTACTACATAGAAAGGGTAGGCCTATCAGGCGAAAGCGGAGTAGATAAAATAGAAACGTCATCTCTCTCCATGGCATTAAATATAGCAGAGATGATGCATGGCTCATTGTTCACCTATAAGTCTGCTGGCTCTGAAGGCACCCCAGACGAGCACAACGACCCATATGGCAACGCTATACTCAGGTTAAAGCCAGACAGGCAAAAGGTATACAGAGACAGACACCACAGAGCACTCCAGAACGCAAGGAGACCTCAATGACAGAAACACCAAAATGGCTCACAACATTCCATAAGATCAGAAACCTAACCCTTGATATACTCATAGCAACATTGCCTCTAGCAGCACTCCTAGCATTCATAAAACTAATCACAGGGGGAATAGTATGAAAACATACTACATTGAGTATAAGAAACACACAGATAGCAAATGGGCAACCTACACTACTACAGCAGCTAGTAACACTGAAGCTTACAACAATATTTATAGAGACTTGGGCAATGTATACGCAGTTAGACTAAAGGACGTGATAGATCAAGATGATATAGAGGCCAAAAGCCAATACGACCCTATACCACCATTAATCTTTATCATTCTATTTGTTATCGTTATGCATCTCATATTCAGATAGCAGATATAAACATAAAACACACACTAGGAGAGGTTTGCGAGGCCTCTCCTCTTGTTATTCATAAGGTAAATGCTTATAATGAGTGCATGACTAAAGATCCTGCCTCAAAGCTGGGAAAAACTAAAAGGAAGTATACGAAGCCAGCCAAACACAATAACCCCACTGGAATAGGTGGGTTTCAAGACCATCCAGAGCTACGCAGTACTGGTCGCTGGTCAAAAGACACCAGCATCTCCTACTGGTATAACAAACTAGGTCGTATGACACTCAAAGAGTTAGAGGAGTTTGAGCAAAAGGGTGATGAGCTTACTCCATTTCAAAAGACAGCTCTCGTACGTGTTAAACGTGCCTACAAGGGCGATTCTGAAGGCCTAGCCGAAGCCAAAGAGGTGGCAGATCGTACAGAAGGCAAAGCCAAGCAGGACATTTCCATAGACGCCAGCGATGATATGAAAACTATCATGAGAGGCTTTATTATACCAACACTACCAACGGATTGGATTGATGAGCAAGTCGCATTGGCCCGTTCTAAACAAAGCAAAGTATGATGAGCTGCGAGAAAAGGGCTACTGGCTACCACTACCGGGCCCTCAGCAGCTCGCAATAGCACTGTCACGTGACAAAAGATTCCGTGAGATATTATTCGGTGGCTCACGTGGTGGAGGCAAGACAGACGTATCTATCGCTACTATCGGCGATCGCTTTGGTGATACCAGAGCACGCCAGCTTGTCATTCGTAAAGACGCAGGAGACCTAGCAGACTTTGAGGAGCGTGCTGTGGCAGCTCTCCAGCCATTTGGTGCTAAGCTACGCCGCAACCCTATGGTGCTCTCAGCTAAAGGCTGTGGCCGTGTCATTGGTGGTCACCTCCACGACGCTGAAGCCTACACGAAGTACCAGGGGCATGAGTATTGCCGTATCAACATTGAGGAGCTGACTCAGATACCAGACGAGGGACGCTACGAGAAGCTTATCAGCTCAGCTCGTAGCAAGTACAAAGACCTATACCCTCAAGTGTTTGCTACAACCAACCCAGGTGGCGCAGGCATGGGCTGGGTGAAGAAGCGTTTTGTAGCACCAGACCCAGACAGGGCAGAAGTGCTCAAGATGGAGTACCCTTGGGTAGACATATACGGCAAGGAGCAGGTCACACACTGGCAAATCGTCATAGATAAGCGTACAGGCATCTGGCGAGCCTACATCCCAGCCACGATTGACTCTAACCCATTCTTGCTCGAGAACGACCCAGACTACGTGAAATACCTCGATTCTCTCCAGGACTCAGACCCAGAGTTGTACCGTGCCTGGCGTTTTGGTGATTGGGACATCCAGTTTGGTGCTGTGTTTGAGGAGTTTCGGCAGAGCAAGCATACTTACACCAAGTTCAGTGAGTGGGGGGTAACTAAAGAAGCATTCGATAGCAACTACCGTGTCATGGGCATGGACTGGGGCTATAACGATGAGTGTGTGCTGCTTTGGGCTATGTTTGATAACATCACAGAGAGAGAGAACAGAGCTTTCATCTACCGCGAGCTACACGGCAACCACAAGCCCAAAGAGTGGTGGTGTGAGAGGATTGTGGAGATGTATCTCAAGGATCCAGTAGACCTGATAGCCTTGCCACATGATGCCTACAGCCACTTAGGAGGCTCTGAGACGATCGCTAAGGTGCTCAATGATACATTTGCCCGTCTTGCTCCAGATGAGAAGCGTCCACGCATTGTACGGGCTGATAAGCTCATGAAAGACAGGAAGCAGGCAGCGGTGCAGATGATACACAGTGCTTTCGCTAATAAATCAGATGGCAAACCTGGCCTCATCTTTAGCAAGTATTGCTCATACCTCATCGACACACTGCCTACTATCATCTACGCCAAGGAGTCTGGCGGTGAAGAGCTTGACCCCAATAATGTAGACCACGCACTAGACTCTCTCATGTACACACTCATGACAGCTAACCGCGAGTATGGCTTCCTGGTGAACGAAGCGAAGAAGATCAACAAGCTCACCAAGCAGTCATTCACTATGGCACCAGGCGGCAGAGTAGAGGCAAAAGACATTGGAATTGATATTGCAACAGCGGTAGAGACAGATAAGCTCAGATAAAGGCTAGTCTCTCACACTCTATTTGCTGTATGATAGAGACAAACAGGAGACATAGCATGAACGACCAAGACAAAGTATTTAAAGACCCTAGGGTAGACGACATAACAACCAACACAGGCGTGATTGATGAGCGTGATGCTCTATCTATTGATGAAGTGGATGACGCTACGCTTGTACGGCGTTTCAAGTATTGGGTAAACGACTCAGAAGCCTACTGGAATAGCAAGAGTGGCTTTAACCTACGCAACGTACGAGCACAGAACGAGCGGTACTACCTAGGCAAACAAGATAGTGACAGGCTTTACTACCACCAGGCAGACTATCGAGATAACCAGCTCTTTGTTGGTATCCAGGCTGTTATTGCCTACGTCTCAGCTCGCGATCCAGGGTGTGAGATTACTCCAGGCGATGACTCGCCAGCCAGCAAGACACTCGCAGCACGCCTAGAGAGCGCTGTAGACATGCACAGCCAAAAGGTACGGCTCTCACGTAAGATCAAGGTGGCAGCCAAGAACCTCGCCTTGAAGCGTGTTGGTGTGATCAAGCTCATGTACAACCCATTTAGTAAGGAGATTGAGGCTAAGGCGCTCAACCCAGAGAAGGTTATTCTCGACCGCAATGCAGAGCTGGACGAAGAGCCGCGCTTTATCTGTGAGGTATGTGAGGACACTGTAGACATTCTCATGTCTAAATTCCCAGAGAAAGAGAAGGAGATTATGAATGAGCTTGGCTTTGTGCGTAAGACTCAGAAGCTCCTCAGCACTGTTGTAGCTTACAACGAGATTTGGTTTACAGACACCACCACTGGCGAGCCACGTGAGTGTGTCGCTTGGTACTTCAACAACCTCATCCTAGATAAGAAGCTCAGCCCTATGTACGAGTACGACAATAAGGGTGTTGCTATCTGTAACTACACAGACAAGCCTACTAAGCCGTACACCTTCTGTAACTACCTAAACGACGGTAGCCACATGATTGACCAAACATCGCCTATTGAGCAGGCTATTCCTCTCCAGAACATCCTCAACCGCCGTGGCCGCCAGATCATCGACAACGCAGACACAGCCAACAGTATCAAGGTGTTCCGTTCTGGCGCTATCTCAGAGGATGATGCCAAGAAGCTCACCGGCAAGCCTAACCAGTCTGTTGTGCTCGATATTCGTGAGGATGAGCCTATCAGCAATGCATACGGTGAGATTCCAGCTCACTTGCTGCCTAACTACGTCCTACAAGATAAAGAGGACATTAAGAACAGTATCCACAACATTCTCGGTACGCCTTCTCAGTTTCGTGGCGATGACTCGAAGCGTGACGTTGGTACACTCGGTGAAGCACAGATGATGCAGAGCCAGGCCTCAGGCCGGCAGGATGAGATTGTGCGAGAGATTGATAACATGCTTGATCGTTACTTCAAGTTGCTCGTTCAGATGATGAAGGTATACTACAGTAAGAACCACAAAATCTCTGGCCGTGACACTGATGGTAATTTCATCCACGTAGAGCTGTCTCGTGAGACTATCCCAGATAACGCTGTGATTGCTGTATCACCAGGAAGCACCGTCAACATGGATAAGAGCCGACGTGAGAACATCGCAGTGAAGCTGGCAGAGCTTGGTGTGATCGATCCATACAACCTGTTCAAGGATCTTGGCCTCAAGGACTCTAGTGAGCGCTACGAGGCACTTGTGAAGTTCAAGACTGACCCGAACATGCTCGTGGATGAGGTACGTAGTGAGGTGCAGGACGAGGAAGCATACATTGACTTTGCAGTTATCATGAACGGCTTTGACGCTAAGCCACGTGATGACGTGACACCAGAGCATATCCTAGCTCACAACAAGCAGCTCCAGACAGACAAATTCCTCATGGCTAGCCCGAAGCTGCAGCAGAAGCTCCTGGCTCACATTGACCAAGAAGTACTCAGCCTCAGCCAGCGTGAGAAGCTCCAGGCAGCTAGCGACCAAGGGCTACTCGTAGACCCAACCATTCCTACAAGCCCAGAGATTCCAGAGCCTCAGCCACAAATGCCCGCAGACCCCTCTCAGATCCCGCCAGAGCTGTTGCAAGGCCAGCAACCACCAGTAGAAGGTCAACCTATCCCTGAGCAGCCAGCACAGCCTATAGGCGACCTAGGCGGCGTGCAGGATCAAGGCACAAGCGGTATCCTCTCTGGTCTCGGACTATAGACATAACCACCTCCATTTAGATATAATCTAGGTATATATCAAACATAATGGAGGTGTTTACATTGGCATCATCTAATACAGACCTATCAGAGATGGACTTTGACGCACTGGTTGAGAAGGCAGAAGCCCAAGACCAGGACGACGAGACCACTGATCAGGTAGAGGAACAGCAAGATAAGCCTACCACAGAGGAGGACAACAGCGGTGAAGGCAAAGCTACCGCCCAAAAAGAAGGCGACAAGTCGGAAGAGACTCCAGAGGATGAATCAGACGAAAAAGAATCTGGAGAATCAGAGGAAGAGCCGAAAGCACAAGGGCTCTCTGACGAGGAGTTTCTAAAAGAACTTGAGCGTCGTGGCTTGAAGGTGGCAGAAGACAAAAAGGAAGAGCCCAAAAAGGATGACAAGCCCCAGCCTTGGGAAGAGCGCCCAGATGAGATTGACGAGAAGCTTTGGAACAAGTCCTCACCAGAGGAGAAGTTCATCTATAACAGCCTCGATTACATCACAGTGAAGAGTAAGGATGGCGAGGAGCTGTCTATCAAGTTGCCTACACAGCTACCAGATAACTTTGAGTTTGCCAACAATAAGGCAGAGGCTCAGTTCTACAGTGCTATGAGTGCTCAAAGCTCCAAGGCAGAGAAGCTCATGAACAAGATCACCTCTGATCGTGAGCAGACGACCAAGGCAGAGAAGGAAAAAGCAGAGCTTGATGCTATTATTGCTGATGTGGATCGTCTTCAGGATGATGGTATCGTCCCCAAGATCAAGGCCAAGCCAGGCACAGAGGAGTTTAACACTGACCCTAGCGTGCAGCTTGTCAACAAGATCCTTGACTTTCGCGATGAGTACAACCGCAAGCACAAGGGCGAGAACATTAGCTCATACACAGCTGGCCTCATCTACAAGGCAAAGAACCCGAAAGAGTTTGAGACAGAGGACGACAAGCGACGTTCTAGCCAGGACAAATCACGGGAAAAGACTGCTAGCCGTGTAGCAAATAAAACAACATCAGCCAATCGCCCAGAGTACAACACTAAGGTTTTTGGTAAAAATGCCAGTCTAACTGACATTGCAGATTACTTTGCAGATCAACTATAAGGTGAAAGGAGAAAATAGATGAATCTGGATCAAATCAATAAAGAGCTGACCGAGGATCAAATCCTTGGCAATGCTGTAACAACGCAGGCTGTGGACGGTGATACGTTCCGTGACATTGTGTACAAGATGTTCAAGCCAAACGATATGGTGGTTATCAAGAACAACGCGCCGTATCCATCAGGCTTTGCATACATGCACATCGATGATGAGGAGCACATCCAGCCTAATGAGTACACCAACACGACTATCCGTGGCGCACAACGCGCTTTTCTCATCCACGCAGGTGAGGAGAAGGTAGTGCAGGGCTGGCTCGCTTACATGGCTCTCGAGCACATGTGGAAAGAATACGCCCAGTATAGCAGCTCTGATGGCGCTCGTATGCTTGCAGACGTACAAGCACGTACTAAATGGCTCAACGAGGCGTACCGTGGCCCAGCTCAATACACGACTGGCGCTAAGGATACCGCCAAAGCAGAGGAAGAGAAGCCAGCACGACGTGGCCGTCAAGCTAAAGCGGAGAGCAAAGAGGAAGATCTAGGGTTTAGCGAGTAAATAGCAGACCTATCTGTAGCCCGTCCGGGGTATAATCTCTAAAGAAGGAGAAAAACCGGGCGGGTTTCCGCTTTGTAGGAGAAAAACAGTATGGATAATCAACCGCTAAACAAATGGCAAGTCAAGGAAATTGTCGATGACGCCATCACCAAGCACGAATTGCGCAAAGAAAAGGACTTTGTGCCTATTTACGCGCTTGACTTGTACAAAAAAGATATAGAATCACGGCTCAAAGACCTTGAGACAGACTCAGCAGAGGCTAAAGACAGGAACAAATGGCTGTTTCGCCTTGTTGTTGGCGCGGTTATCACCTCATTTGTGCCAATTGTCATCGCATTGCTGTCCAACAGCAGGGGAGGGTTGCTAAGATGAGAAAGAATCGTGTCATTCGATGGTTTAAAAGAGAAACATTACTAAAAATCCTATCAATCATGATGATTTTAAGCCTTATATTCAGTGGCTACACCATTTACAAGGTATTTACACTCAAACCAGGCCAAGCCGTGACTATATCAGGTGGTGCGAAGGTGGAGAAGCCTGTCACGAACATCACTAACGCCCAAATAGACAAGGATGGCAACCTAGTACTCACATATTCAGACGGAGAAGCTCGTAATGTAGGCTCTATCGTTGGCTCTAACGGTAAAGATGGGGCAGATGGCAAGACACCAACCAACTCAGATATAGCATTAGCTATCAAGACGTACTGTCTCACCAACAAATGCTCAGACAACCCCACAAGCGCCCAGGTAATGAGCGCTGTTGCTGCTTATTGCTCAGGCGGTATATGTAACGGTACGAACGGTAAGAACGCATCAGACGAGCAGATAGCGACCGCTGTGGCTAAATACTGTGCGGCAGGACTGTGTAAGGGCGACAGAGGGTCTACGGGTGCCACAGGGGCTACAGGCGCGGCAGGAGCTAACGGCATAAATGGTGTTGATGGCAAAGACGGTAAGGACGGCAGAGATGGCGCGTCTCCACAGCTATCATGCGTCAACATCAAGGACAATTCAGGTAACCAAACGTCATGGGTAGCATGGAAGTACGAGGGTGAAGCAAACTCAGCGTACCGTAGGCTATACAAGATCGCTGGTGACAGTAACTGTATTAATATTTAAGGAGGTATAAATGGCGTACAACTACATTACGCAGTATGACTCGCCAAACTACACTGCTGGTCGGCAAGGCAACAACATCAGCAGTATTACAATCCACTGGTGGGGCGATCCTAACCAGAACCCTAGTTTTGAGGGCATCGTAGCATGGCTGTGTAACCCAGCATCGCAGGTGAGCGCTCACTATGTGGTTACGGGCACAGACCGACGTGTAGCCTGTATTGTAGACCCAGCTAACATCGCATGGCACGCAGGTAACTGGGTGGGCAACCAGACAAGCATTGGCATCGAGTGTGATCCACGGTGTCGTGATGAGGATTACGACGTTATTGCAGAGCTGGTAGCAGAACTACGTAAGACCTACGGTGACCTACCGCTCCGCCCACACAACTCGTGGACGAGCACAACCTGCCCTGGTAACTATGACCTTGGCCGTATCGACCTCATGGCTCGTGAGAAGGCTGGCCAGACTGTACAGCGTGATCGGACTGATGAGATTAACTACCTGAATGGCTTATACCAGCAGATCCTTGACCGCAACGTAGACGAAAACGCTATTGGCCACTACCTGTCTCAGATCGACAAAGGTTGGAATTGGGATCAGATCCGTGAGGACTTAGCTAACAGCGCAGAAGGCAAGGCTGTAGCAGAGCGACGCAACGCACGTAACAATGAGTTACGAGCAGCCTACGACAGTGAGACCAACGAGATTCAGCGCCTATACAAGGAAATTCTCGAGCGTGACGCAGATGAAGGTGGTATTGAGCATTACCGCAATCAGATCCGTAGTGGCTGGAGCTGGGGTATGGTAGCTGACGACCTACGACGGAGTGACGAGTACAAGGAATTGCAGCGCATCAAGAACGCGCCAACGCCAGAGATTCAGCACGTAGACCCAGAGCCGCCGACAGAGCTAGAGAAACCGCAGGAGAGGGCCGCAGAAGCGCCTCAGGAAGCGCCAAAGGCAGAGGACACTACAACTATCCTCGGGGATATTCGACGTATCTTGCAGGCGATTCTAGACGCTATCACAGGTTTGTTTAAAAAATAAAGGAGAAGTAAAATGGAAGCACTAAACGTTCTTATCGTACCAGCAATCGTAAAACTGTTCGACATGTTCAACAAAAAGGAGTGGGGCGGCATTGCTAAGGTTGTTCTCGCTGTCGCAGCAGGTATTGGTTACTACTTTGTCACTGGACACTTCGTCTTTACTGACAAGACTGTCTACGACGGTATTGCCTTTGGCCTCCAGGCAGCTGGTCTCGTGACTGTGGCAGCCAAAGCTGGCGCAACTAAATAGCTCACAATAAGCTGTTGTATTATTGACCCTCAGGTATCCTGGGGGTTATAATATTAGCGTATGCAAGATAGCTTAATGATCGAGTGGAGAAACGGCGAGGTGACCATCACGCCACCGGAAGATTTTCAGAAAGTGATAAAGCCGCGGTATGTTCCGCGAGGGGCGAGCCGTGGACTGTACATAGACCGCATGTCTGTGACTAAGAACGGGCAGACAACAGTGGTCACATTTGAGAAGGATGGGGATGCCTACATCACCGCCCCTA
>ERZ772956.323-NODE-323-length-38483-cov-10.066228_pt1 | contig 38483 bp, 35 predicted proteins | sample MGYA00580683_ERZ772956 | MGnify/ENA primary metagenome ERZ772956 (study PRJEB29015, sample SAMEA2738077) | human oral metagenome | biome: human oral; feature: human-associated habitat; material: saliva | place: China | collected 2212 ... | reverse complement strand
GATGGAAAAATTCTCGAGATAAAGTGGAACCAAAATTTGTTGGAAATATTGAAGAGTTTAAGGAAACTGCTAACTATGAGAGTGAAAAAGCAAATGTTACAAAGTTTAAAGAGCATCATAAAGCAATTCAGTATGTCGACCGAGTTCCAACAAATGCAACTTTTGTAAAAAATGTGTTTGAAGTAAATATTGATTTTAAATTAGGAGATAAGAGTACAGATTCTTATTATCCTAGTGAAGATGATGATTCTAATCAACCAGCGAAAACTTATTTAGCTTATATATTGGGATACTCAGATTTTAAATATTCTGGTGATGATACTAGATTTCAATATGGATTAGGTCAATTATATAAAGAATATGAAAAAGATGGAGTTCGATATAGAATTACTGCACCTACTAAATATGATGAACATGCGTCAGTTTCTGCTCCTATTTATAGTGAAATTCATTATTACAATTTATATCAACCAACTCGTGCCTACCACGTTAGTGACCAATTAACTAATGTTAAAAACATCTACGCTAAGGAAGAAACAGAAACGACTGAAAATAAGGGTAGAGTCATTGTTAAATATGAATTAGCGAATGGAACTTCTATTAAAGAAAGTGCAGCTGTTGTTAAAGATGCAGTGATATCATCTACAGAAACTAGATATTACCTAGATAAAAACAATCAAAAAATAGCAGTAGGAACGCCAACGACAACAAACAAAGATGTTTCTTATGATGCTACAACGGAAAAACTACCAGAAATCATAAAAGATGGTAAAAAATATAAACTAGTAGGATTGAAAGAGGGTTCCCCTGCAGAAAAAGGAAACGTAGGATCGGGAACTACTGAAATTACCTATGTTTATAAACTAGCAACTGGTGGAAATGTATTTGAAAAATATATGTTAGAAGGAACAACTACTGAAATAGCTGAAGGGAAAGTCTTAAAACAAGATGCTTCTCTCGGTGAGGAATATACGTCTGTTGCTCCAAAAGTGGGAACACTGCTTCGAAAAGATGGGAAGACTTATTTCTATAAAGAACATCGTGCTACTTCAGCGCCTGAAATAGGTACGGTTGATGAAAATGAAAAAACAATTATTTATGACTTTGTAGAATACTCTAGTGAAAAAGGTGAACCAGAAGTACAGCCGGAATTACCAGAAGGAATTGTGAGCGAGAAAGGTGAACCGGAAGTCCAACCAGCGTTACCTGAAGGTGTCGTGAGTGAAAAGGGCGAACTAGCGATTCATCCCGTAGCTCCACTATTAATTACTCGTCATATTATTATTGGATCAAATGAAGAACTTGTTCCAACTGAGGTGGGTCATTTTGGTCCAAAACAAGGGATGATTACCAAAGATAGTAAACAATATCAATATGTATCGACTCATGAAGAAGATGGGATTACAACACACTATTATAAAGAAATGACTAGTGAGTCTCATATGAATGTACCAGAAGGGAATGGAACGCCTTCTTCTCCTTCGGTAGAAGTAGAGCAATCCTCTGAAGAAACAATAGTATCTCAACAAGAAACAACACAAAATAATACTGAAGAAATCCATTCAAATGAACTACCAAAAACAGGGCAAGCAGAGTTACTTCCAACATGGTTAGGATTCCTAAGTTTAATAGGTGGGGTTTTCGTTAAAAGAAAAAACAATAAAGATAATTTCTAAATAATCTCAAACCAAAAAAGTCTGTCGCAGGAGAACCTCTCCTAGGACAGACTTTTTGTTATATTTCGTAAAAATCAACAATAATTAGTCTTCTAAGTTTACATTGTGGTAAACTTTTTGAACGTCTTCATTATCTTCTAAAGCGTTAATCATACGTTCAAATAAACGTAAGTCATCGCCTGTTAATGTTACTTCTGATTGAGGAATCATTTCGATTTCAGATACTGTGAATTCAGAAATTCCTAATCCTTCTAATGCTGTACGAACTGTGTTGAAGTCGTTTGGTTCAGCATAAACGATTGCTTGGTCGTCTTCTTGTACAACGTCACGAACGTCTACTTCTGCTTCCATTAATTGTTCTAATAATTCGTCTGCATCTTTGTTTGCGATACCGAAGATTGCTGTATGGTCGAATAAATAAGTTACAGAACCAGGTGCACCCATGTTTCCGCCATTTTTGCTATAAGCAGCACGAACGTCTGCAGCAGTACGGTTTACGTTATTTGTTAGTGCATCTACGATAATCATAGAACCGTTAGGACCGAATCCTTCATAACGTAATTCTTGGTAATCGCCATCGCCGCCACCTTTAGCTTTTTCGATCGCACGTTCGATAATATGACGAGGTACATTATATGTTTTAGCTCGGTCAATTACGAATTTTAATTTTTGGTTAGAATGTGGATCTGGTTCGCCTTGTTTTGCTGCTACATAGATCTCAATTCCGAATTTTGCATAAATTTTACTGTTGTTAGCATCGAGTTTAGTTTTCTTTTCTACGATGTTAGCCCATTTACGTCCCATTTTCTCACTCACTTTCTAAAAATATCTATAAGACATTTTTCATTATACAGATGGAAGCTAGGTTTGTTAAGTATTTTCTATTCAGAAATACATTTTACAAGAAATTTTTTCAAAAAATGGTACACTATAAGAGAGGTGAGTTTATGAAAAATATTAAAGTAATCTATTTAGAAAGCGAAACTTGTGGGGTTTGTCATGCATTACAACCACGAGTAGAAGAAGTGACAGAACAAGAAGGAATAGCATTAGAAGTCATTAATGTAACGCAGCATCCTGAAGTGGCTAGTCAGTATCAAGTGCTAACAGTTCCGGTTGCGATTGTTTTTGTAGGAGAGAGAGAATTTGCTCGTCAAGCGAGATTTATTGATCTAGAATTGTTTGAAAAACAATTGCAACAAGCGAAAGAATTTGCTCAAATGGAAGACTATCCTTCGTAATTTTAGAAATAGTTTTCATTCTTTAAATTTAAGCATTTCATAATAATTATTCAGTTGTATTTAAAAAGGAAAGTGCTATAATGATGGCAACGAATGGGGGTGGTCTTTTGTATGTAGACTTATTATTACTGTTAGTAGCTGTTATTGGTGTTTTCATTTCTGTGTTCTCCAAATGGAACCTACTCGGTAGTGTGATAACAGTAATAAGTTTTGCAACCTATACTTTCCTTCATCCATACTGGAACTTTTTCGTCATTATCCTATTTGTATTTGGGTTTCTATTTTTAGGATTTGAAGTATTAATTCCAGGAATTGGGGCTTTAGGAGTGTTAGGGACAGTATTCGTATTAGGAGGGATGTACTGGGCAAACCAGGCTGTCATGGATTTAGTCGTTTTAATGTTAATGTCACTATTGTTGGCAATAGCCTTGTTAGTTTTATTGGTAAAAAGAGGAAATCATTTTTCTCATAAGGAAGGGTTAGTATTACTTTCTTCTCTAAAAAAATCAAAAGGCTATTCAACCTCAAAAGTATATGATGATTTAGTGAATAAAACAGGGAAAACATTGACGGTATTACGCCCAAGCGGAAAGGCTGAATTAAACGGCGAAATCGTTGATGTTGTCAGTACGGGATTTGTCATTCCAGAAGATACAATGATACAAGTTGTAAAAGTAGAAGGAAGTAAAATCGTCGTACAAGTTTTGGAGAACAATAATAAGTAGGAGGGAGTAAAATGTTAGAAAAAGGTTTATTCAATAATCCAACAGGGGTCATTGGACTCATTGTGATACTATTTCTAATTTTAACAGTAGTTATGTTATTTTTTAGATTTGTGCCGATTGGGTTATGGATCACAGCGTATTTTTCTGATGTAAAAATTGGAGTAGGCACATTAGTGGGGATGAGATTACGTCGAGTAGCTCCTCAATATATTGTGCGTCCAATGATTAAAGCAACAAAAGCAGGATTAAAAATCGATATAAATGAATTAGAAGCCCATTATTTAGCAGGTGGGAATGTCAATGTAGTGATTGACGCGTTAATTGCAGCACAACGTGCGAATATTGACTTAGAATTTGAACAAGCGGCTGCCATTGATTTAGCAGGTCGAAATGTGTTTGAAGCCGTTCAAGTGTCTGTTAATCCAAAAGTGATTGAAACTCCGGTTATTGCAGGGGTTGCGATGGATGGGATTGAAGTTCAAGCAAAAGCAAAAGTAACGGTACGTGCTAATATTGAACGATTAGTTGGTGGTGCTGGTGAAGAAACAATTATTGCCCGTGTTGGGGAAGGAATTGTTACTACAGTTGGTTCAGCAGCTCATCATAAATTAGTCTTAGAAAATCCGGATTCTATTTCCCAAACGATTTTGAGAAAAGGATTGGATGCAGGTACAGCGTATGAAATTCTATCCATTGATATCGCGGATGTTGATGTCGGTAGAAATATCGGAGCAAAATTACAAGCAGAACAAGCAGAAGCAGATAAGAAAATTGCACAAGCTAAAGCTGAAGAACGTCGTTCTCTTGCCGTAGCGCAAGAACAAGAAATGTTAGCAGAAGTACAACGCATGCGTGCAAAAGTTGTAGAAGCTGAATCGCAAATTCCATTAGCGATGGCAGAAGCTCTTCGTAATGGAAAACTTGGAGTCATGGACTACTATCAATTGAAAAATATTCAATCTGATACAGATATGAGAGAAGCGATTAGCAAATCTTCTGTTGAGAGTGAATCATGAATATTGTACTCTTTCTCTTGTATATATTGATCCTCGTGATCATGTCTGCTGGTAGTTATCTTAATTTAAAAATGAAAAGTAAAGAAAATGGATTTAACCAACTGCACGATTGGCTGAATCATTCTTTTCAAGAAAAATCCGTTTCGCCTAAACGTCATCATCCCAAAAATCAAAAAGTGGTAGATGTTGTTGTGGAAGAAATGCCGGAAACAAAAGCGACATTATCTCATACAGAGAAAATGAGACAACAATTTTTAAAAATTGTACAAGTCTTTCGACAATTTTCACCAGAGGATTATTCTTTATCCGTATTTGATAAGGAACTCATTCAAAGAGTGTCGATTATTTCTTCCGAAGAAATTGATACGATGAGAAGAAGTGCTATATTAATTCATACTGAAAAATTAAAACGATTATATTTAAATAATCCGAATTTGCCGGAAGAATTATTAGAACATCTTCGATCTTTTGTAGAAGAAATGGAAGCAATCCAATTACAGGAAGAAGAAGTTCAACATATGGGTTCAAAAGGTGAATTAGTGGTAGAAGCCGTAAAAAGTGCAACAAACTATACAACAAAAAACCGAGTATTGAAACATCACTTGCAATGGAAAAAAGCAATTGTCGCAAGTGAAATATTATCAAAACCAAAAAGTATGCGATAAAAAGCGTAAAAAGAAGGCTAGGCAGAAATGCTTAGCCTTCTTATTTTATGTTAAAATATACCTAGTAAGAGGAAAGCTTTGTAAAATGGCTTTATAAGTAGAAAGGTGACTATCATGTTAGAACAAGAAATGATTTCTCAGTTAAAAATAAAACAAGCAAATAATCTAGCGTTAACACAAGAAGAATTAGAATGGTTATGGGAGAATATAGGAAATCCTAATCCAGAAATTCGAGATGACTTAGTTTTTTGTTTATTTGGACAAGTTATTTTTGAACAATTAATGACAAAAGAACAATTACGTTGGCTTATTGAAAAAATGACTGTCACAAATCCTTTAGAGTATAGAATGGAAGAAGTTGGTATCGCTACAGCGTATCGCTCTTTCTCAGCACTTGTAATGGGAATGATATTACAAGTAGACGGGGATAAAACAAGTGGCTATGACTCTTGTTTAACAACTTCTGAGAGAACGAGTTGGATTCAACATGGAATTTGTTATTTAAAAAGAGAAAAAGACAGAACGGGATATGATGAAAAGTTGGGATGGGTACACGCATTTGCTCATGGAGCAGATTTATTAGGAACCATTATTTCTCATCCGACTTGTACCCAAGAATATGTAGTAGAAGTATTAGAAGTCATTAGTGATATTTTTCAAAAGAGTAAACAACCATTTATGGATGAAGAAGAAAAACGATTAGGATTAGCAATCTTTTTTGGAATAGAGTCTGGAAATCTTTCTCAAAAACTGTTGTGTGAGTGGATTAAAAAGCAAAGATTTGAAGAATTAGATGGAAGCCGTGAAAGTTATCAACGTTTAGCAATGTACAAAAGTTTTTTAGCGACAATCTATTTTAAAATGGAATCATTAAACCTTTGGGAAAATTCTTTAAAGGATGAGATGATGGTGATTCTCCAAGAATATTAAAAAAACCACCGACACAATGGTCGGTGGAAAAAAGGATTTTGAAATATTTAACTTGGGAGGATAATATTTCTTATTTGGGAATGACTAAAGTATAGAGTGAAAATTTGAAAATTATATGAAGACTCCGATAAGAAAGTAAGAAGATTTGTGAAAAAATATATTTTGTCAGAGAAGGAAAAAATAAAACAGAAAAACCATCACCGTAGCAAAAGTAATATAAGCCTGAGGCTTATATTACAGGGGAACTTTGAGACCAAGGCTCAAAGTTTAGCCATGAGACTCGCAGTTGCGAGGCTGCTGGCGACCTTGCTACGGAAGAATGTTTTTTCTGTTTTATGTCATATTCTACGTAATTTATTTATTTGTACAAGCAACGAAGCTTTCTCTTAATGTATCTTCTGGTAAGTTTTTACCGATAAATACTAAAGTCGACTTACGCTCTGTATCGTTCCAATCACGTCCACGAGAAATATCAAAACTCATTTGAACCCCTTGGAAAATGATTTGATAATCTAAACCTTCTACGCTTAAAATCCCTTTATAACGATATAATTCAGGTCCATAAATATAAACTAATTCATTCAACCATTCGTTAATATGAGCTAAAACAAGGGGTTTCTCTGTTTCAATGACAAATGAATTAATGCCACTGTGGTGGTAATGTTTGTGATGATGATGTCCATGATGGTGATGATCATGGTTGTGGTGATGTTCTTCATCATGATGGTGGTGCTCATGATCGTGATCGTGTTCCCCATGGGCGTGAGAGTGTCCACATTCTTCACAGTGTTCTTCATCGTGATGATGGTGATCATGTTCGCCGTGCGCATGAGTGTGTCCACACGCTTCACAATATTCTTCTTCAGAATTTTCTTGCATTTCTAAAATTTTCTTTTCAGAAGCATAGAATAATTCAAGACCAAACATATCTTTCATTTCTACTGGACGAGCATCTAAATCTTGAATTTCTGCAAAAGGATTGATAGAACGAACTTCGTTAATGACTTTTGCATAAATCGTGTCGTCTACTAAACTATGTTTAGACATAAAGATTTTGTCTGCAAAACCAACTTGTTTTGCTGGTTCAGTTTGATGAGTTGTTTGATATAAGAAATTTTTTGAATCGACAACTGTTAAAACAGCGTCTAAAATAAAATGTTCATTTAAAAATGGTACATTGATAAATGTTTGAGCAATTGGGGCAGGATCTGCTAAACCTGTTGTTTCAAACAATACACGGTCCACTTTAATACCGTTTTGTTCTTTGACCATTAAAATAGATTTTAACATGTCTGCGATATCTGTACGAAGAGTACAACATAAGCAGCCATTATCCATTTGATAAATTTCTTCTTCTACATCTAATACAAATTGATGGTCAACACCAATTTCTCCAAATTCATTAATAACTACAGCAATATGTTCGCCGTGTTTTTCTTTTAATACTTTGTTAATGAGCGTTGTTTTACCTGCTCCTAAAAATCCGCTGACAATGGTTACTGGAATTTTATTACTCATCATGATTTCCTCCATTCATGTAATTAAATCGGCATAATTACGATTCTATTCTATTGTATCATTGCATGAAAAAATGTCAAAATAAAAAACTGGTAATTTTATAGAGAAAGAAAATCAAACAGAAAATCAATTTTATGGTATACTGACAATTGAGAATAAATGGAGCAGGGGTGTGCATGATGCAAAAGAAAATCGACTGGAGTCGAGACTTTATACAAAAACATCAACATTTATTTGCATGTCCCTATTGTCATGCAGCTATTGAAGCGTTAGATGGGTATAGTATGGTTTGTACGAACCGTCATCGTTTCGATATTAATAAAAAAGGGACTCTCCATTTGATGAAACAAAAAGCGAATGAGGATTATGATGCAGAGTTATTTATGCATCGCTATGAGTTAGCGCAAAGTGGATTTTTCAATCCTTTATTAGACGAAGTTTTGACACTCATTCCAAAACAGGAGAATCAACTAATTGTTGATATTGGCTGTGGAGAAGGAAGTCCGCTTGCTTATTTATCGTCATTTTTAGAATCGATTCCCTTAGTAGGAATGGATATTGCTAAAGAAGGAATTCTTGCTGCTAGTCATCATCATGCTCAAAAAGCTTTGTGGATTGTTGCAGATTTAGCACAGTTACCTTTTGAAGATGAAGCTTGTGGTACACTCATTAATATGTTAACTCCTTCGAATTATAAGGAGTTCAACCGTGTATTAGCACCAGAAGGGAAATTAATCAAAATTATTCCTGGAAGTAATTATTTAATTGAATTAAGACAACAATTATATAAAAGTAATGAAGAAAAACAGTACTATTCTAATGAGGATATTGTAGAACGATTTAAACAAGAATATCCATCTATGAAGATAAAAGAAGTTTCTTATCAAGTGACACTTACAAAAGAAATGTATGGACACCTATTACAAATGACTCCTTTATATTGGGGAGCGAGTATTGAAGATCAGGAATATAGTAAAAATCATCCTTTAGAAGCCATAACGGTACATTTATGGATATTAGTTGGAGAAAAGAATTAACGGAGGAAAGAAAATGGGATTAAAAGATTTATTTAAAAAACAAGAAACAGAAGAAACAGCTCAAGACAAACCAACATTCAAACTAGGGGTAGAAGATGCCTATAAAATTAGCGATGATTCTCTAGATTTAGTAGTAACAGGGAATCTTGAAGGAACATTAAAAGTAGGGGATTTTGTTTGGTTGACAAATCTTGGGGATGATAATGGAACTGTAAAAACTTCTGCGATTTATGCAATGGAAAATGCTCAGCGAGAAAAAGTGTTTGAAGTAACAAATGAACCAGTGGCTCTTTGGTTAGAAGATGCAATGCCTTTAGGGATTAAAAAAGGAACAGTATTACATGAAGAAGGTGCCGACAAGGAAGAAATCTATAAAACTTTTGTCAATACATTAGGAAACGTCTTTGTTGGTCGTCAAGAAGGTGTTTTAACACAAAGAGATATTGATACATTAAGTTTAGCGGATTTATCAGAAATCGCGCGTGTATTTTTACTATACTGTCACATGAATGCTTCACAAGAAACACCTGAAGAGCATACTGCAAATGTCGGCAAAATTGAACAATTAATGATTGCTGTACGAGATAAATTATTACAAGCAGATGAGTTAGTAACGGTTTATTCTAAAAAAACAAAAGAACCTTATTTATTCTCTCAAACACAACAAAGAGAAGAAGGGGGCTTCATTTGTAGTTCGCCAATGATTTTTATTGCTCCAGTAGCGTATGAAGAAAGATTAGCATCTCGATTTGCAGATGCAGAAATTTTTGAATTACGTCGTATTCAAAAAGGAGAAGATGGAAAAGGAATTGAGAATTTCTTCTTAGAAACGTTCTACCAAAACGGAGCGACAGGTGTCCATCTTGTAACAGAACAAACTTCTCTTGCAGCAGAAGGAATTATTGCAGCACCTGATTATACAGGAGTAGCAGAAGAAGATATTCCTGTCACAAATCCTGATGCCATGAGATGGATCTTGTTATTAGGACAATTAGGATTTCCACAGACAGAAGAACAAAAAATTATGCATGGATTATACTATCGATTCTTATGCTTAGAATTACCAAAAGCCAAATTCTTAACACCAATTAAATTAGAAAATGCAGATCCAAATGCACAAATTGATTTACAATCTGGAGAAAAATTAAATGTTGCGATTTTACCAGGAAAAGATGAAAAAGAAGCAATGGTCTTCTATACAGATTGGAAGAGATTGAGACAAATTTATGATGAAAGCTGGAGTGGAATGATTCAGACTTTATCTCAAGTAACAAAAGCTTTCGATGTAGTGATTAACCCATCTGAAAATCCAGCTCTAGGTTGTTATGTCAATGATGAAATGTTTGAAGAAATGAAAAAAGTAGACTAATGAATGGAAGAAGAGTGTTCGAGTAAGAACGCTCTTTTTTGTACTTTTATAAAATTTTTATATAGAAGCAATTGACAAAATAGATGAAAGGGAATATAGTTCTACATAGAAACAAAATTCAAGGAGTTGTTTTTATGGAGTGTAAAAAGAATGGGGGATATTTAATTCACCATATTCGTTTATTGAATGGGAGACTTTATCAAAAACTATTGAGTAAAGAACCGGGTGCTCTTTTTAGAAGTGAACAAGGAAAAATAATGTCTGTTTTATGGAATGATACTGAAGGGTATATTACATGTACAGAATTGAGCTGTAGAACAGGTTTAGCGAACAACACATTAACAAGTATGCTAAAAAAATTAGAAGAACAAGGCTTAGTTTGTATGCAAGATTGTCCGAAAGATAAACGTAGAAAATATGTGAATTTAACGGAATTAGGAAAATCTCAAAAAGAAATTGGAGAAAAAGTTAGCCGAGAATTAGGAGAAATCTTCTATGCAGGATTTAAGGAAGAAGAAATCGTACAAGTAGAGAACTATCTAAATCGGATTCTGCAAAATTTAAAAGATGGAGAACGGGAGTAAAATTAGAGGAGGCGTTTGTTGATGCAATCTGCCTTTGATAAAAGGAGAAGTTAAAATGATTGAATATAAAAATGTAGCATTACGCTACGATGAAAAATCTGTCTTAAAAGATGTCAATTTACGCATTGAAGACGGTGAATTTATGGTGTTAGTGGGACCATCTGGTTCAGGGAAGACAACAATGATGAAAATGATTAACCAATTAATCGAACCCACAGATGGAAATATTTACTTGAATCAAAAGCGTATTAAAGATCATCATCAAAGAGAGTTACGATTAGAAACCGGATATGTCTTACAACAAATTGCGCTTTTTCCAAATTTAACCGTAGCAGAAAATATTGCTTTAATTCCTGAAATGAAAGGTTGGAAAAAAGAACAAATTCAAGCGCAATCAAAAGAATTATTAGAAAAAGTAGGGCTTTCTTTTGAAGATTATGCGAATCGTTATCCAAGAGAATTATCTGGAGGAGAACAACAACGAGTAGGAATTGTTCGGGCTATTATTGCGACTCCAAAAATTTTATTAATGGATGAACCTTTTTCAGCATTAGATGCCATTAGCCGTAAACAATTACAAGATTTAACGAAGCAATTACATCAAGAATTTAAAATGACAACATTATTTGTCACACATGATACAGATGAAGCCGTAAAATTAGCAGATAGAATTGCTGTATTAAAAGATGGAGAAATTGTACAAGTAGCTACTCCTCACGAAATTCAAACGCAACCGGCTAATGAGTTTGTCAAAGAATTATTCAAAGGGGGAGAATATCATGAATGAATTCATTCGAACATTTCAAGAGAGAAATAGTGAGTGGATGTTAGCTCTTGGACAACACCTTCAACTTTCTTTATTAGCGTTATTATTAGCAGTAGTCATTGCTATTCCTGTTGCAGTGTTAGTGAGTCCGTCGAAAAAGATTTCTGGATTTTTATTACAAATTGCAGGAATTATTCAAACATTACCATCTTTAGCATTAATTGGATTATTTATTCCTTTAATGGGGATTGGAACTTTACCAGCCTTAACAACATTAGTGTTATATGCTTTATTTCCAATTTTGCAAAATACAATTACAGGACTTCAAGGAATTGATGAAAGTCTAGTCGAAGCAGGAATTGCGTTCGGAATGACAAAATTCGAGCGTCTTAAAAAATTTGAAATTGCTATAGCGATGCCTGTAATTATGTCAGGGATTCGTACCGCAGCAGTGTTTATTATTGGGACAGCAACTTTAGCAGCATTAATTGGTGCTGGGGGATTAGGAAGCTTTATTTTATTAGGAATTGACCGAAATAATTCAAGTTTAATCTTAATTGGAGCCATTTCTGCTGCGATTTTAGCAATTTTATTTAATTTCTTATTGAAATGGATGGAAACTGCAAAATTAAGAACGATTCTGGCAGCCTTTGTAGTCTTAATTATCGGCTTAGGAACTTCTTATGCTCCAACCATTGCTAAAATGCAAACATCAGATAAACTAGTTATTGCAGGAAAATTAGGACCAGAACCTGAGATTTTGATGAATATGTATAAATTATTAATCGAAGATCAAACAAACTTAAAAGTCGAAGTGAAACCAAACTTCGGGAAAACGAATTTCTTATATGAGGCATTGAAAAAAGGGGACATTGATATTTACCCAGAATTTTCAGGAACGATTACAGAAAGTTTATTGAAGAATAAACCAAAAGTTAGTCATGAACCTGGAGAAGTGTATGAAGTAGCTCGTAAAGGAATTTTAGAACAAGATGGTTTTGTATTTTTAAAACCAATGGCGTATCAAAACACTTATGCAGTTGCCGTACCAAAATCATTAGCAGAATCTGAGAATTTAACAAAAATTTCTGATTTGAAAAAAGTAAACCATCCATTAAAAGCTGGATTTACACTAGAATTTAATGACCGTGAAGACGGAAACAAAGGATTGCAAAGTATGTATGGCTTACAATTGGATGTAGCTACAATGGAACCTGCATTACGTTACCAGGCCATTCAATCTGGTGATATTCAAGTTACAGATGCTTATTCAACAGATGCAGAAATTTCACGTTATCAGTTAAAAGTTTTAGAGGATGATAAACAATTATTCCCACCTTATCAAGGCGCGCCTCTAATGAAACAAGAATTGTTGAAAAAACATCCTGAATTAGAAGGAATTTTAAATCAATTAGCTGGAAAAATTTCTGAAGAAGAAATGAGCCAAATGAACTTTGAAGTAGGGGCAAATGGAAGACCTGCTGAAGAAGTTGCTAGAGAATATTTAGTGAAAGTTAATCTTTTGAAACATTAAAAAAAGACAAGAAAAAAATCTTTTTGTTTGTGAGGTCGCCAGCAGCCTCGCATGCGAGTCTCATGGCTAAAATTCGAGCCTCGGTCTCGAATTTTACCTGTAAAGGAAGCTTAGTTGAGCTTCCTTTACTTTCACTACAAAAAATTTTTTTCTTGCTTTTAAAAACGTTAAAAAGAAAGGCATAAATCATGAACGTATGATTTATGCCTTTTTTGTATCTGTCTATTTTTTAGAGAAAACTTCACTGACTGCATTTGTTAGTGGAAATAAAAAGTCTGTAATTTCTTGAGGACTTTCTTTTTTTCCATGAGCAATCCATGTTTGACAAACACCAAACAATGCATTTGCTAAATAAACTCCGCAATATTCTAAATCTGTTTCATTTAATGGGTGGTCGACAGTACGTTTTAGAATATCTGTTTTTAGTAAAATTAGTAATTTATTTCGAAGAAAATTTTGAATTTCTTTTGTGCCATTTTCAGATAATAAGGCTGCTAAAAGAGGTTCAGACTGTAAATATTCAAATACTTCTAAAATGGCTTGTTGTTTATGGTTTGCGTATTTTCCAAATATATATTCTAGCGTATGAAAAAGTCTACTTTGATAGTGATCAATCATATCGTATTTATCTTTGTAATGCGTATAAAAACTAGATCGGCTGATTCCAGCTGCTTCTGCTAATTTTACAGTGCTAATTTGGTCGAAAGGTTGTTCTGCTAACAATTGTACCATGGCATTTTCAATCGCTTGTTTTGTTTTTTGTCTTTTATTACTCTCTGTCATAATATCTCCTTTATGTACATTTTTATACACGGTGTCCAAAAACGATTTTTAGAACTTGCTATCTGTTTTTATTGATGTATAATCTATTTTATCAAAAATTAGACAGTATGTACAGAAAAGAGGGGTTATATGTTTAGAGAATGGAAAGCTATTTTGAAAAAACCAACTTTTATCATTGTGATGGTAGGAATCGCGTTGATTCCTGCTTTGTATAACATTATATTTTTATCTTCTATGTGGGATCCATATGGAAAATTATCTAAATTACCAGTGGCAGTTGTGAATAAAGATGAGGCTGCTTCTTATAATGGAGAGTCAATGAATATTGGCGAAGATATGGTCTCGAATTTGAAAGATAATGATGCGTTGGAGTTTCATTTTGTAACAGAAGAAGAAGGGAAGGAAGGGTTAGAAAATGGTACTTATTATATGGTTGTGACCTTACCTAGTGATTTATCTCAAAAAGCTTCGTCAATTTTAACGAATCATCCGGAACAAATGAATATTGATTATCAAACTTCTAGTGGGCATAGTTTTATTGCTAGTAAAATGAGCGATTCAGCGATGGTTCAATTAAAGCAAACTGTTGCGAAAAATGTGACAGAAACTTATACAAAAGCTTTATTTGAAAAAATGGGTGATTTAAAAGATGGAATGGAACAAGCTTCGCAAGGAAGTCAGACTCTTGCTGATGGATCCAGTCAATTAAAAGATGGAAGCCAACAATTAGCGACTAATTTACAAACTTTAGCTCAATCAAGTGTCACTTTTTCAAATGGAGCAGAGCAATTTACAAGCGGATTAACGACTTATACAGATGCTGTGAAAAAAATTGATGCAGGTGTAACGACATTTCATAATGGATTACTAACATATACAGGAGCTGTTTCTCAATTAGATAATGGCTTAAATCAATTATCTTCTAAAACTCCAGAATTAGCATCTGGAATTCAACAATTAAATGATGGAGTTCAAGCATATGCTGGCGGAGTGGTAAAACTAGACTCTGGCTTAAATCAATTATCTAGTGGAGTTCAAGCCTATACATCTGGAGTGGATAGTTTATCTTCAGGTGCAAGTCAATTAGCAGGTCAATCAGACAAATTGCGAAATGGAGTTCAACAATTGAATCAAGGAATTCAGCAATTATCGAGTCAATTAGAGGCATCTGCACAAAAAAGTAGTCAAATTTCTCAATTGGCAGCTGGGTTAGATCAATTAAATCAAGCGATTCAAGCAACAAATGTAAATGAAAGTACAGCTTTAATGGGTGAGGTAACCAATGCTTTATCTACAATCGCAGCTTCAGCACAAAGTGTAATGGTAAATAGTCAAGCTTCTAAACAAGCTGCATTAACAGCTATTCAATCAACAAATGCGTATAGCACTTTAAGTGGTGAACAGCAAGCAGAATTAACAGCAGCTGTATCAAATCAAGCAAATACAAGTGTGCAATCTGCAAAAGAAATTTTATCGACGATTCAAGTATTAAAAGGGAATTTGGGAAATGCAAAATCTCAAGCGGAAAGTGTCGCTAAATTACAATCCGCAGCAGGACAAGTATTGCCATTAGCTTCTACTTCATTAACACAATTATCAGGAGGAATTGGAACACTACAATCGGCAGTAAGTCAACAACTAGTTCCAGCTAGCCAAGCGATTCAAAGTGGTGTAGGTGCTTATACAAGTGGAGTGGATAAAGTTGCACAAGGAGCCAATGCTTTAAGCTCTAAAAACAGTACTTTAAACGGTAGTGTCAGCCAGTTAGCATCAGGTTCTTCTCAATTGGCCGAAAAATCTTCAACTTTAACTTCTGGAGTCGGACAATTGGCGCAAAAAGCTCCTGAACTAGTCACAGGTATTGAAAAAATTTCTTCTGGAAGTAACCTATTAAATCAAAAATCTTCAGAATTAGTATCTGGAATGACTACCTTACAAGCAGGAACAAACCAGCTAAATCAAAAATCTGAACAACTTCTTTTAGGTTCTTCTAAATTAACAGATGGATCACAAAAAATTGCAGAGGGTTCAGAAAAACTTGCTGATGGCGGAAATACTCTTTCATCTGGTTTAGAAACTTTATATGGTGGAGTTACTACATTAAGTAGTGGATTAATGGATGCGAATGAAAAATTAGCATTAGCTTCTACAGAAGAAACAAATGCGAAAACTTTATCAAATCCATTGGTATTATCGAAAACAGATCATGATGCCGTAGCAGTCAATGGAATTGCGATGGCTCCATATATGATTTCTGTTGCTTTATTTGTTGCAGCATTATCAACGAATATGATCTTTGCGAAACTTCCATCTGGAAGACAGCCAGAGACACGTTGGGCTTGGTTCAAAGCTCGAATGGAAATTAATGGAATGATTGCGCTATTAGCAGGAGTACTTGTTTATGGTGGAGTACATGTCATTGGATTAACAGCAGTCCATGAAATGAAAACACTATTCCTTATTTTATTAGCGAGCGTTACATTTATGGCAATGGTAACAGCACTAACGACATGGAATTCTCGTGTGGGAGCATTCTTCTCACTTATACTATTATTATTACAATTAGCGTCAAGTGCAGGGACGTATCCTCTTGCATTGACGAATGATTTCTTCAAAACTATCAATCCATGGCTTCCGATGAGTTATTCAGTATCAGGATTACGTCAAACGATTTCTATGGCAGGAATGATTCAAGAAGAGGTTGTATTCTTAATAATTACATTGTTGCTCTTTATGGTTTTAGGAGTTTTTGCGTATCGACCTGGTGTGGGGGAAGAGTAGACTTTAGGATAAATTAGAAATGAAAGAAGCTAGTGAAAATTATTGCTAGCTTCTTTTTATTTTTGTTTTACAAATTTGATAGGTAGCATTGATTTACCTGGGATAAAGTAGGAAAATGGTAGGAAATAAAACCAGAATTTTTTATGCTTGGAAAATTGTAATTAAAAAATAAAACTTCCACAATGTTCTGGAAAAAAGTTGATTTAATATTTTTTTGCAAGCGGTTTAAAATAGAGTTGTGGAAATGGTTGGAGGGTGATTTTAATGAATAATAGACAGGTGGATTTATTGAATCGGTTAATTCAAGAAAATGAACCTGTGACGGGAAAGGTGTTAGCTCAACAGTATTTAGTTTCCACTAAAACAATTTACAATGATATTTCAGTTATTAATCAATATCTAAAAGCTTTTTCTTCAGAGATAAAGAAAAAACCTAGTATGGGAATTTATATTGAAATAGATGAAAAATATAAAGAACAATTAAAGAAAACTTTTCAAATTTCACAAAAAACGAATAAGCAAAATGAAGAGTGTAAATTATTATCTACATTTATACTGAAAAATGAAATTGATATTTTAGATTGTTCGATTGAAAATTTTACAAGTGAATCAACTATAAGAAGAGAAATTCATGAACTAGAAAAAGAGATTAATAAGAATGGAATTAAGTTGATTAAGCAACAAGGGAAAATAGCGTTGGAAGGTTTGGAAGACAATATTAGAAAGTTCTTTCGTAATAAGCTATTAAGTGGATTAATTCATTTTAATTTAACAGGATTATCGAATTATGGATGTATTAATCCGAATAGAGTTCAAGAAATTATTCAAATTATGAATCAGCTGTTAGAAAAGTATAAGTTTTCAGTTTGCTATGAATATCGTCATTATTTATTAATGGATTTGATAATTTTTGATATTCGTTGGAGAAATGGATATTTTATAGAACAACAAAATGATTTAGATAGCAATAATCCTAAAATTATTGAGACTTATTTACTGGCTAGAGATTTGTTGAATGAAGTTTCTGGAACAGAAGTTGCCGAAAAGGAGATTATTTCTCTTTGCCAAAGTTTAATTACTATTGGGAATTATGAAAATTCTTATTTAGAGTCTAATGTTCAAATTGAGAAAACGGTAGATGAATTCATAGGATTAGTTGGTGAGTTGGCAGGTATTCATTTTGAACAAGATGAGTATTTAAGAGGAATGTTAATTAATCATATTCCAGCAATGATTATGAGATTACGAAATAAAATTCATTTAAAAAGTGATTTGATGGAAGAAATTAAATACCAGTATGGAGTTTTATATAACTTTGTTTGGTTATCAGGAAAAGTTTTTAAGAATAATTTCAATGTTGAATTAACAGATAATGAAGCGGCACTCTTAACGATACATTTGGAAATCTCAGTAGAAAAGATAAAAAAACCAATGAACATTTATGTAATATGTCCACATAGTTTGGCAACATCAGAATTATTATTGAATCAAGTTAGAAAAATAACAGGTCAGTATGAACATATTCATAAAGTAGAATATTCTAAAGTGAGTTCTTTAGATGTTAGTGAAAATGACTTAGTTATTAGTTCAGTGGAATTAGAAAATATATCATTTCTATATATTCATGTTGGAACGATTATGAAAGAAGATGATTTACTAAAAATCCAAAGGAAATTTTTGGCCAATACAATGGAGCAAACACAATATAACTTTTTAATGAAAAATGATGAAGAATATACGAATCGACTTATAAAAAAATTACTTGGAAGATCGATATATATAAGAGAAAAGGTAAGTAGTGTAGATAAGTGTTTGTCCAAGATAATTCAATTGGCTAATGAGAAAAATTTAGAAAATATAAATTTTGAAAAGACTATTCGCCATAGAGAAAACTTAGGCATAACAAGTACTTATACAGGAATAGCACTTCCTCATGCTAATCCTAAAGAGGTGAATACTAGTGAATTAATAATGATGACATTAGATAAACCGATTTATTGGGGGCAAAATTTAGTTAAAGTAGTTATGCTGATTGCTATTACAGAGAATGAATTAGAATTTTATAAAGATGCTTTAAAGGTAATTTATTCTAAGATTGATAGTTCTTCTTATATACAGAATTTATGGGAGAGCGAAGATCATGAAAGTTTTATAAAGGCATTATTTTCAGAAGCTAACTTTGAATCAATATTATAAGGAGTGAAAAAAATGACAATTATATCACAGTTAGTCAATAAACAATTAATTAATTTAGAAGGAGTGGGTGAAGACAAAAAAGAATTGCTTCAAAAATTGTCTAAAACATTGTTTGATAAAGGGTTTGTAACAGATGGATTTGCATCTGCAATTGTGGAAAGAGAGGAGGAATTTCCAACAGGATTAAGATTAGAAAAAACAGCAGTAGCAATTCCGCATACGTATAGTGAATATGTGAAAAAACCATTTATTTACATTGTTAAATTATCAAAACCTATAACTTTTATTCAGATGGGGACATCGGATGAAGAGGTTCCTGTAAATTTTGTGATTGTATTAGGAATTTCTGAACCAAAAAATCAAACAGGTTTATTAGTTGAACTAATGAATATTTTTGGACAAGATGAATTTATTACAAAATTGCAAAATGCAAAATCAGAAGAAGAAGTTTACCAATTATTTGTAACAGTAGAAATGGAGGAAGAGTTATGAAAAAATTAATTGTTGCATGTGGATCAGGAGTGGCTACTTCTCAAACAGTAGCATCAAAAGTTGAGAGATTATTAAAAGAAGCCAATGTACCTTGCGAGATTGAAGCTGTAGATATGAAGGCGTTAGAAATGCATTTAAAATCAGCAGATGGATATATTTCAATCGTCAAAGCAAAAAAGGACTATGGAGTTCCAGTATTTAACGGAATTGCATTTTTAACAGGGATGGGTCAAAAACAAGAGTTACAAAAAATTATAGATTTCTTAAATAGTTAGGAGGAAAAATTATGGAAACCTTACAAGTAATTATTCAATATATTTTGGATTTAGGTGCGGCAGTATTTGTTCCATTTTTAATGTTAATTGTTGGATTAGCAATGAAAATGAAGTTCAGAGAAGCTTTTACAGCAGCGTTAACTCTAGGTATTGCATTTACAGGTATGGGAATTCTAGTAAACTTTATTATGACAAGTATGGGTGCAGCAGCAAATGATTTAACAACTCATACTGGATTAAGTTTACCAGCGGTTGATATTGGTTGGCCTGGTGCAGCAGCAATTAGTTGGGCTTGGCCTTATGCTTTCTTAGTGTTCCCATTACAATTAGCGATTAACTTTATTATGTTAGTAACTAAACAAACAAAAACATTAAATGTAGACTTATGGAATGTTTGGAATAAAATTTTTACAGCAGTAATTGTAACGTACTTTACAAATAACATTTTCTTAGGATTTATTGCAGCAGCTATTATTATTGTGTTAGAACTAAAACTTGGAGATGTATTTGCGCCAGAAGTAGAACGTTTAACTGGAGTACCAGGGATTACAGTGCCTCACTTCATTTGTATGATTGCAGTAATTTTACATCCAATTGATGAATTGTTGAAAAAAATTCCTATTTTAAACAAACAATTTGATGCAGACACATTAAAAGAAAAAATTGGTGTATTTGGTGAAAATGGAGTAATGGGGGCTATTATTGGATTTGCATTAGGAGCAGCATCTGGTAATGGTATTAAATATGCATTAACTCTTTCGGTTCAAGCTGCAACAGCTTTAACTTTATTCCCAATGGTATCAAAATTATTCTCTCAAGCTTTATCACCAATTTCAGAAGCAGTATCTGACTTTATGCGTGAAAAATTTGAAGATCGTGAAGTTTATATTGGTTTAGACTGGCCAGTGCTTGGTGGACGTAATGAATTATGGGTAGCAGTTATCTTTACAATCCCATTCCTTTTAGTAGGATCTATCGTTTTACCAAACAATATTGTATTACCATTTGCAGGTATTATTAATTTATCATTTGTTGTAGGAGCATTATTATTAACAAATGGTAATGTATTAAGAATGATTATTCATGGTTTAATTTCTACTCCTTTATTCTTATATGGAGCAACTTACTTCACTCCATATATGACTCGTTTAGCAGAAGAAACAAAAACATTAAATCAAAGTGGTTTAATTTCATGGGCTACTTTTGAAGGACCAGACATTCGTTATATTTTAGCAAATGGATTTAATGGAGATGTTATCGCTATTGTATTAGGAGTTATATGGTTAGCTCTTTATGTATGGCTATTAAAAGATAGAAAGCAATATAATGAAACATTAGAAGTAGGCGAATAGAATGAAGAAGTTGCTTATTTTAGTATTAGGTATACTATTTGTCTATTCTATCATTTCCCAGATTATTTGGTTAACGGTATTAATTTTACCTGTTGCTATTTACTTAGATAAGCAAAATTTATTCAAGGAATTTGATGAAAGCAGATTTAAGAAAGTCCGTAGCACTAAAAAAGAATCGTAAATAAGACGAAAATTCAAAGAATTAGTTTAGAAATAGATAGAATAGAAGAATCAATAAATTTGAATTCGGTTGAATGGGAAAAATTTGAAGAAATCAAAGAATGGATCTCATTATAGGGATCCGTTCTTTTTGTAGAATAGATATTGGGATTCGTTTATAGAATTTGTTTAATTAAATACTTAATCTCAGTAAAATTTTATAATAATAAAGGATTGAGATAAATCACGCATAAATTATTAAAAATTAAACAAATTCGGTTGACGACAGTCAAGAAAACGGTTACTATTATGTTGGATAAACAAAAAAATTTTTTCAGGTACGGCTGAAAAATATTATAGTTAAAGAAGGGGAATAATTATGGGGTATCCTAAGTTTATTGAAGGATTATGTCAAGTGACATATGATATGTGGAATAAAGGCTGGGACGAATATAACGGAGGAAATGTTAGTTATCGTTTAACAGTTGAAGAAGCTGAAAATCTTGAAAGCAGCTTAGCTGGTACAGAATATACGTACTATGCTGATAATAGAAAAGAAGTGGAAGTTTTAGATGTTCCAGAACATGTGAGAGGAGAATATATCCTAATTACTGCTTCTGGAAGCCATTTTAGAACATTACATTCTCAACCACATGCGGATACTGGTATTATTCAATTAACAGATAAAGGTTATCAAGTAGTTGCAGGTTTTGTTACAGGAAAACGTCCTACAAGTGAAATCTTCATGCATGTATTATCTCATGCGGCTAGATTAAAACAAAATCCAAATCATAGAGTAGTGATTCATAATCATGCAACAAATGTTGTAACTTACTGCTTATTAAATGATGTAACAACTGAATCTTTATCATTAGATTTATGGTCAGTGTTAACTGAATCAATCGTAGTATTCCCTGATGGAATTGCTGTTCTACCTTGGGAAGTACCAGGAACTCAACAAATTGGTTCAGCTACAGCTAAAGAATTGGAAACTCATCGTTTAGTTGTTTGGAGCAAACATGGAGTTCTTTCTACTGGTGTAGATTATCAAGATTGCTTCGGATTAATTGAAACTGCTGATAAAGCAGCCCATATTGCATTAGATGTTCAACGAATCAGTGGTAAGAGCATTTATGAAAGTAATGTTCTATCTAAAGAAGATTTGAAGAAAATCTGTGCTGTTCTAAAAGTACCAGAAAGATATTTAGATTAATTTGAACAAATTAGTAACCTGTTGGTGGATCCAACAGGTTTTTTCTTTTGTGGATAAATATCATTAAGTGAATGAATAATCAAAGTAAGATATTTTGCTTAGAAATAAATTAGAGAGGAAATATTTACAACAACTTAAACATCGGATGATTTTCTGTTGTTTCTATCAATGATATTATGTTTTTTGTCAAAAAAGGGCTTTATTAATTTGTTTCAATCTGATATACTATAAACATCAGATGAATTCACTGCTAAAGGTCATATCAATTTGGCAAAAGCCAAAAAGATATTTTTTTAACATTCTTAATTGAAAGCGGATACCCGTAGCGGTTACATTTTAAAAGAATGATAAGCATCTTGAAGGAAAGGAGAATATATGGTTTTTACAGATAAATTCAAATTTATAGTATGTATAGATTCTGACGGCTGTGCAATGGATACGATGGATATAAAGCATATCCAATTTTTTGGACCGCTAGCCGCTGAAATTTTTGCTATAAAAGATAAAACAAAATTTCTAGAAGAATGGAATAGAATTAACCTGTTTTCAAAAACACGTGGAATTAATCGTTTTAAGGGCTTACTACTCGGTTTGAAATTTGCAGAGCAAAATGGAGAATCCGTTGGAGATTATACAGTCTTTCAAAAGTGGTGTGATGAAACATTGTCTTTGTCTAATCAGTCTTTAGAAGAAGCATATGCAGATTCGTTAAATCCAGTGCTTAAACAAGCCTTGGAATGGAGTAAAGCAGTGAATAATGGAATTGAATCAGAATTAAAAGGGAAAGATCGTCCATTTGAAGGTGTAAAAGAAGCGTTAGAAATCATAAGTCAATCGGCACAAATCGCTATTGTTTCTTCAGCTAATAGCGAAGCAGTAAATAGTGAATGGGAAAGACATGGATTAATGCCGTTTGTTTCAGAATTTTTTGGACAAGAGAGAGGAAGCAAGTTTGCAGCAATCAAAGAAATCAAGAGTCAGGGATTTTCACCAGAAAATATTTTGATGATTGGGGATGCACCAGGTGATCTAGAAGCAGCAAAAAATAATGATGTTCACTTTTATCCAATATTATACGGGAAAGAAAAGGAATCTTGGTCTAATTTAATTAATGGTGTTCTGAAGGAGTTTTTAGATAACAAGTATGATGATTCAAAATACCAGGAAGTTTATTTTAAACATTTAGAAAAAGCAAAAAAATAAATATTAAGGGAGTTTTTAATATGGAAAATAAAGGAATTCATAGAGCCAAAACGTGGCAAATGGCATTGTTTGCATTGAATAATACATCAACAAACTTATGGCTGGTATTATTAAACTTTGTTGCATATTATTTAACAGGATATGTTGGTGTAGCAGTTGTATTAGCAACTTCAGTTATGACATTTATGAGAATTTGGGATGCGATTACTGACCCAATCGTTGGATATATTTTAGATAAAACAGATGGAAAATTCGGTAAAAACCGTCCGTTTATCGCAGCAGGTAATGTTGTTTTAGTTATTACTACATTCTTAATGTTCTTTACAACACATCATTTACCAGAACAATTTAGATTTATTTATTTCTTAGTCATTTATTTAATTTATATCATTGGTTATACATTACAAACAGTAGTAACTAAATCAGCTCAAAGCTGTTTAACAAATGACCCTAAACAACGTCCTACATTTGGAATTTACGATGGAATTTATAATGCAGTATTATTTGCATTAGTTCCTGGATTTGTAGCACAACACTTGGTTCCTAAATACGGTGGATTTACAGCAGAATTATTCCAAGAATTATGGATGTATATTGCTCCAATCACAATTATTTTCACTTGGTTAGCAATTTTTGCTTTAAGAACAAAAGATCGTACAGAATACTTCGGAACAGGTAAACCTGTTAAAGTGACATTTAAAGATTATTGGGATGTGTTAAAAAATAACCGTGCGATTCAAATGCTTGTTGTTTCAGCATCAACAGATAAATTAGCAGCATTGGTAACTACAAACGCAACTGTGCAAGTAATTATTTTCGGTATTATTATTGGAGATTTCAAATTATTAAATGCATTTAACCAATATACATTAATTCCAAAAATTTTAATTATGATTTTAGGTGTTCGCTTTATTGCACAACGTTTAGGACAAAGAAAAGCATTACTCTGGGGTTCTTGGGCAGGTATTGTCTTAAATGCTTTAGTTTGGGCATTGTTCTATATTGGTGATCCAACTTCATTCTCATTACCAGGTTCACAAGGGTTCACAGGATTTACTTTCTTTACAATCGTGTTCTTAACTTTAAATATTTTAGCTCAAGGAGCAAATGGATTAGCAGGTACAATGGTAATTCCAATGACTGCCGATTGTGCAGATTATGAAGTATATCGTTCAGGACGTTATGTTCCAGGTTTAATGGGAACATTATTCAGTGCAGTAGATAAAATTATTTCATCATTTGGAGCAGCCTTTGTAGGTATTTTATGTGCAGCAATCGGATTTACTGATAAATTACCAACAGTTGATACTCCATATTCAAATGAATTGAAATTTATCGGTTTAGTAATGTTCTCCGGATTCATTATCTTTGGATACATCTGTAATGTAATTGCGATGAAATTCTATCCATTAAATAAAGAAAAAATGGAAGAAATTCAAATGGAAATTGCACGTATTAAAGAAGAAGCTTTAGCAGAATAAGAAAAGTTTTCACTCCGTAAACGTGCGTTTACGGAGTGTGTTTTTAGGGGGAAATAAATTATGGCAAAATTAGTAGATTTAAGTAAAAAACCATATTATTTAGATGAAACTCAAATTGAGTGGGTTGAAAAAACAATTGAAAGTATGACAGATGAAGAAAAAGTAGGTCAATTATTTACAAATCTATTTTTCTTCGGAGGAGATGCTTTTAGCGGGAATAATTTGTCAAATGAAGAGATTTTGAATAAATATCATATTGGTGGAGTTCGCTATATGAATGGGGATCCAGAAGATGTACAAAACCTAATTAATGAATTACAGTCTAAAACAAAAATTCCATTATTAGTAGCAGCAAATTGTGATTCAGGTGGAGATGGTGCTGTGAAAGGTGGAACATACATTTCTTCTGGAGCGCAATCAGAAGCAAGTCGAGATACTTGGGTTCCATATCATGCAGGATTAGTTTCTGCTCGTGAAGAAACAGCTTTAGGTGTAAATGTGAATTTTGATCCTTGCGTTGATATCTTACAAAACTGGAGAAATACAATTGTAAATACTCGTTCTTATGGAACAACTGCTGAAGATGTTATTAAATATACAAACGCCTATGTAGAAGGATTAAAATCTGAAAGAGAAGTGGTTTGTTGTGTAAAACATTTCCCTGGTGATGGTACAGAAGAACGTGACCAACATTTAATCTTAGGAGTTAATGAGTTAAGCGTGGAAGAATGGGAAAACTCATTTGGAAAAGTTTATCGTAATCATATTGAAAATGGTGTAGAAATGATTATGGCTGGACATATCGCATTGCCAGAATATCAAAAAACTTTACGCCCAGGATTAGAAGATAAAGATATTTTACCTGCAACTTTAGCAGAAGAATTAATTCAAGATTTATTAAAAGAAAAATTAGATTTCAACGGAATGGTTATTACAGATGCTAGTCATATGTTAGGAATGAGTAGTGCGATGCGTCGTGAAGATTATGTTCCAGGAGCAATTGCAGCAGGTTGTGATATGTTCTTATTCTTTAATAATATGGAAGAAGACTTTAATTTCATGCTGAATGGATATAAAAAAGGTGTTATTACTGAAGAAAGAATGACAGATGCACTTCGAAGAATTTTAGGATTGAAAGCTAAATTACATTTACCTGAAAAACAAGAAAATAGCACATTATTAAAATCTACAGAAGAATTATCAGTGATTGGATGTAAAGAACATCTTGAGTGGCAAAGAGAAGCGGCTGAAAGAGGGATTACTCTTGTAAAAGATACACAAAACAACTTGCCAATTAACTCTGTTGAACATAAGAGAGTGCGCTTGTATTATTTAGATGGCGAAAAGGGAGGTATTATGGCTAATGATGATTCAGTCTTAAATCGTTATGTGGATGAATTAACTGCAAGAGGCTATGAAGTGACTGTTAATGATGGCAATAGCCGTATTAAAGGAAGAACGTTAGAGTACCGTGAACAAGTAGACTTGGCTTTAGTCGTTGCAAATGTTATTGGTTATGGTGCTCAAAATAATTATCGTATCCAATGGAAGACAGCTATGTCTAATGAAGTTCCATGGTATGTACATGAAGCCCCAACAGTATTTGTGTCAACGAATTTTACAACACATCTACATGATGCTACTATGGTAAAAACATTTATTAATGCTTATCATGGAAATGAAAATTCTGTAAAAGCTGTTATCGATAAATTAGAAGGGAAATCAGAATTTAAAGGTCGTGCAAATGATTTAGTTTGGACTGACAAATGGCAAGCAAAATTATAAAAGGAGCGATTTCAACATGTTGTACCCAATATTAAATGAAATTAGAAGTAAGTATTCACTTGATGGAATTTGGAATTTTAAACAAGGAAATTATACGCCTGGAGTAGATGAACCGTTATCTTCAGATGAATTAATGGTTGTTCCAAGTTCTTTTAATGATATTAGCGTAGAACAAGAAAAAAGAAATTATATTGGGGATAACTGGTATGAGCGAACTTTTATAATCCCTAAATATTCTTCTGAACAAGAAGCAGTACTACGTTTTGGCTCAGTAACTCATCAAGCGAAAGTTTTTGTAAATGGACAATTATTAGGAGAGCACACTGGTGGTTTTACTCCATTTGAAGTTACTATTCCAAGAGAGCTCACTGATCAAAATTATTTATTAATTAGTGTATGTGCGAATAATGAATTGAATTACAGTACTCTACCTGTAGGAAATTATATCGAAGAAAAAGCAGAAGATGGATCAATTGTAAAAAAGGTACGTGAAAATTTTGACTTTTTTAACTATGCTGGTATTCAAAGACCTGTTCAATTATTAATTCTTCCTAAAAAGAGAATTGAAGATATTGAAATTACTTATCAAGTGAAAGAAGATAGTGCAGATATATTTGTTAATGTTCAGCATACTTCTGAAAATGCTAATGTTGAGATATCTATTTTGGATGAAGATGGTAAGGTAGTAGCAGAGAGTAAAGAAAATGAACCGTTACAAATTCAGCAATTAAGAAGATGGGAAGTGCTAGATTCTTATCTATATACAGCTAAAGTACGTTTGGTAGAAAATGGTCGTTTGATTGATGAATATGAAGAACCGTTTGGTGTGCGTACGATTGAAGTGAAAGATGGGAAATTTTTAATTAATCATAAACCAGTTTACTTCAAAGGATTTGGTAAGCATGAAGATAGTTTTGTGAATGGTAGAGGGTTTAACGAAGCAGTGAATTTAATGGATTTAAATTTAATGAAATCATTAGGAGCAAATTCATTTAGAACTTCACACTACCCTTATTCAGAAGAAATGATGCGATTAGCAGATCGTATGGGATTTTTAGTAATAGATGAAGTTCCAGCTGTAGGATTGTTTGCGAACTTTAGCGCAGCGTTAGATATGAGCCCTGGAGAAAAGAAAGTTGTAAAAACTTGGGAAGTAATGAATACAACAGAAAATCATAAATTAGCCCTTAAAGAATTAATTCAAAGAGATAAAAATTATGCATGTGTTGTATTATGGAGTATTGCAAATGAACCGGATGGTGCTGGAGAAGGTGCAGATGAATATTTTGAACCACTAGTAAAGTTTGTAAAAGAATTAGATCCTCAAGGTAGACCAACAACTGTTGTGAATATTATGATGGCAATACCTGAAAAAGATTTAGTATCTGATTATATTGATGTTTTATGTTTAAATCGATACTATGGTTGGTATTTATATCATGGAGAAATAGAAAAAGCACGTAAAGGTTTACGAGCAGAATTGTTAGAGTGGCAAACAAAATATCCTGAAAAACCAATTCTAATGACAGAATATGGAGCAGATACTTTGCCTGGATATCATTCAAACTGGGACATTCCATATACAGAAGAATATCAAGAAAGATTCCATGAAATGAGTCATGAAGTGTTTGATGAAATCCCACATTTTGTTGGAGAACATGTATGGAATTTTGCAGATTTTGAAACCAATACTGGTTTAATTCGAATTCAAGGAAATCATAAAGGAATATATTCTAGATCACGAGAACCAAAATCAATCGTGAAATTGTTTAAGAAAAGATGGCAGGAAATTCCAAATTATGGATATAAAAAATAAATATTTACTCATTGTGAAAAATATATAGAACTGGTAAAATATAGAAAAACACTTTAAGAGGTACTGGAATGAAAGAAAAATCTATTTCGTTAGTAGAGTCCACAGCCAATAAAATTATTGACTATTTTGAACGTGAAAATTTAAAAGTTGGAAGTAAATTACCAAATGAATATACTTTAGCTCAGGAACTTGAAGTTGGTAGAAGTACACTTCGCGAAGCTGTAAAAATGTTAGTCTCTCAAAATATATTAGAGGTTAGACAAGGTTCAGGAACGTACATTGTTAATTTAACGGCAACAGTAAAAGATCCATTAGGCTTTGGTGAAGTAGATAACCATATGAAATTAACTCAAGATTTATTTGAAGTTAGATTTTTAATTGAACCTCAAATGGCTAGTTTAGCAGCTCAATATATTACTGAAGAAGAAATAGAAGTTTTAGAAAAATTGGAAAAAGCACTTGAACGGGAGATTAACCAAGAAGGTGATGCCCATTTTAGACTTGATATTCAATTTCATAGTGCCATTGCAGAAGCAAGTCGTAATGTAGCGATACAGCAATTAATACCGATTATTATTCAATCGATTACTTTATATAATGACTTCTTTACGAGTGATCAAAGTAAAATTAATACAATACGAGCACATAGAGAGATCGTTAAAGCTATTAAAAACAGAGATGCTGTAGCTGCACGAGATGCTATGTTATTGCACTTAGCTGATAATAGAAGAACACTTAATTATGAAAAATTTATCTGATGAATATTGATAAATGGAGAGGGTAATTCTCATTGACACCTAAAGTCATCTGATGTATTATAAATATATCAGATGACTTTATTTTGTTTGGAGAGTGAAATTATGAGTAAAGTGTTAGAGAAATTGAAAGATAATTATATTTTTGCAGTGATTCGTGGGAAATCGTCAGATGATGCAGAGAATATTTCAAAATATGCAGTATTAGGTGGAATTAAAAATATAGAAGTGACTTATACGACTCCTAATGCATCACAAGCTATTTCTAATTTGAAAGCGCATTATATTTCTGCGGAAGAAGTCGTAATTGGTGCGGGCACCATCATGAGTGTAGAATTAGCAAAAGAAGCAATTGAAGCTGGTGCAGAATTTTTAGTTAGTCCTCATTATGACGAAGAAATCCAAAAAGTAGCTTTAGAAGCTGGTATTGAGTATTTCCCAGGTTGTGCAACTACAACAGAAATTGTTAAAGCGATGAATGGTGGAGCGAATATTATTAAATTATTCCCAGGTGGAGTATTAGGTCCTTCATTTATTAAAGACATTCATGGACCTATTCCAACTGTGCAATTAATGCCTTCTGGAGGAGTTTCTTTAGAAAATATTAAAGAATGGAAGGATAAAGGTGCTGTTGCAGTTGGTGTAGGTAGTGCTTTAAGTGCAAAAGTTGGTTCTGAAGGATATGAAAGTGTAACAGAGATTGCTAAAAAATTTGTATCAGCTTTGGAGGGATAATGATGTCATTTAATCAAAATAATTTTTTACTACAGTCAGAAATTAGTCAAAATTTATATGCTAAAATAGCGACGTTACCAATTGAAGATTTTCATTGTCATTTATCTCCACAAGAAATTTATGAAGATAAACCTTTTGAAAATGTTGTCCAAGTTTGGTTAGGTGGAGACCATTATAAATGGCGACTAATGAGGGCAAACGGTGTTAAAGAAGAATTAATAACGGGGGATGCTTCTCCAAAAGAAAAGTTTGAAGCTTGGGCAAAAACTTTGGCAAAAGCTTTTGGGAATCCACTTTATCACTGGAGTCATTTAGAATTAAAACAAGTTTTTGGAATTAATGAGTATGTAACATTTGATAATTGGGAATCTATTTATAATCAAATGAATACTTATATCGAAAATGAAAAATTAAGTCCTAGAAAATTAATTTCTAGAGCAAATGTGAAATTTATCGGTACTACAGATAATCCATTAGATTCATTGGAATGGCATAAAAAAATTGCGGAAGATGAATCGTTTGATACAGTCGTTGCACCAACATTTAGACCAGATGAAGCTTTTATTTCTCATGCTAATTTTGTTCGCTTTGTTGAAAAGCTAGAAGAAGTGACGAATAAAAATGTGCATACATTTGTTGAATTTATGAATGCTTTAGAAGAAAGAATAAAATACTTTGTACAACATGGTTGTAAAGCTAGTGATATTAGTTTTGGAGAAATTCAATTTAGAAGAGCTTCAGAAAATGAATTGAATGAAATTTTACAAAAAGTATTTAAGCAGGAAGAAATCACATTTGAAGAAGTTGAAAAATGGCAAACCGAAGTGTTTTTAAAACTTTGTTCGTTATATAAAAAATATCATTTAGTAACGCAAGTTCATTTTGGAGCTGTAAGAAATACGAACTCAAAATATTTTGAAAAATTGGGTCCGGATACAGGGTTTGATTCTACAGGGGACCAAATTAATTTAGCTCAATCTTTAAATCTATTATTAGATTGTTTAGAAAAAAATGATTCAATGCCAAAATGTATATTTTATAATTTGAATTCGGCTTATAATGATGTATTGGCAAATACATTGGCGAATTTCCAAGCAAACGAGGAAGGGATTAAAGGGAAGTTACAATATGGAGCAGCATGGTGGTTTTCTGATACTGAAAGAGGTATGAGAGAGCAGATGTTAGTTTTAGCGAATCAAAGTCTATTATGGAATTTTGTTGGAATGTTGACAGATTCTAGAAGTTTCTTATCTTATCAAAGACACGATTATTTCCGTCGTATTTTAGTTTCGTTAGTAACTGAATGGATTGAAAGTGAACGAATTCCATATGATGAAAAGCTTATTGATGAATTTTTAAGTGCTATTTGTTATAAAAATGCAGTAGAATTTTTTGAATTATCTTAAAGGAGGAAATATACATGGAAATGACATTTCGTTGGTACGGAAATGATGATCCAGTAACGTTACAAAATATTAAACAAATCCCAGGAATGAGAGGTATTGTTACAGCAATTTATGATGTTCCTGTTGGACAAGTGTGGAGTAGAGAAAGAATTAGACAATTAAAATCAGATGTAGAACAATCAGGATTGAAATTATCAGTTATTGAAAGTGTTCCAGTTCATGAGGATATCAAATTAGGACGCCCTACTAGAGATGAGTTAATTGATAATTATATTCAAACAATTAAGAATCTAGGAGCAGAAGGTATTAATGTTGTTTGTTATAACTTTATGCCAGTTTTCGATTGGACTAGAACTGATTTAGCTTATGAGTTGCAAGATGGATCTACAGCGTTAATTTTTGAAGAAGAAGTAGCTAAAAAAATGGATCCTGTTAAAGGAGAATTATCATTACCTGGTTGGGATTCGAGTTATTCAAAAGAAGAAATGAAAGCAATTATGGATGCTTATTCTGATGTAGATGAAGAAACTTTATGGGAAAATCTTGAATATTTTATCAAAAAAGTAATTCCAGCTGCTGAAGAAGTGGGAGTTAAAATGGCTATTCATCCAGATGATCCGCCTTATAGTATTTTTGGATTACCTCGTATTATTACATGTAAAGAAAATCTAGAAAGATTTATTAATTTATATGATAGTCCTTATAATGGTGTGACAGTGTGTGTAGGTTCTTATGCATCAGATCCTAATAATAATGCAGTTGAAATGTTAAAAGCAATGTTAGATAAGAATCGTGTAAACTTTATGCATGCACGTAATATTAAGTTAACTGGAGAAGGTAAATCTTTCCAAGAATCAGCACATCCAAGTGAATATGGATCAATTGATATGTATGAAGTAATCAAAGCATTATGTGATGCAAAATGGGATGGACCAATTAGACCTGACCACGGTAGAATGATTTGGGGAGAAACTGGACGTCCAGGATATGGATTGTTCGATCGTGCTTTAGGTGCAACATATTTATATGGCTTAGAAGAAGCTATTTTAAAACTATCAAAATAAGGAGAGTACTTATGACTAAATTTTTTGATTTTAAAGATAAAGTAGTGGTAATTACTGGAGCTGGTGGAGTGATTTGTGGAGAATTAGCTCGTAATTTTGCTAAACAAGGAGCAAAAGTAGCTCTATTAGATTTAAACGAGGAAGCTGCTCAAAAATTTGAGAATTTAATTAAACAAGAGGGTGGAATTGCTAAAGCGTATAAAGCTAATGTATTAGAGCAAGAATCATTAGAACAAGTACGTCAATTAGTAAATACTGAATTAGGAACGGTTGATATTTTAATTAATGGTGCTGGAGGAAACAATCCAAGAGCAACTACGGATAATGAGTTTCATGGAGTAGATTTAGCAGAAGGGACTAAAACATTTTTTGATTTGGATAAATCAGGTATTGAATTTGTTTTTAATTTAAATTATTTAGGAACTTTATTACCTACTCAAGTTTTTGCAAAAGATATGGTTGGTAAAGAAGGTGCAAATATTATTAATATTTCAAGTATGAATGCTTACACACCTTTAACAAAAATACCCGCATATTCTGGAGCTAAAGCAGCTATTAGCAACTTTACACAATGGTTAGCAGTTCATTTCTCTAAAGTGGGTATTCGTTGTAATGCTATCGCACCTGGATTTTTAGTTACCGCACAAAATGAAAAATTATTATTTGATAATGATGGGAATCCAACACCTCGTGCTGATAAAATTTTAAGAAATACACCAATGGGTCGTTTTGGTGAATCAAATGAACTTGTAGGGGGAGTTTTCTTCCTAGCGGACTCAACTTTAGCAAGTTTTGTAAATGGAGTAGTTCTTCCTATTGACGGTGGATTTGCTGCATATTCTGGAGTTTAATCTTATGAATGATGAATCGAAGTAGTATATATAAATGCTACTTCGATTTGTTGGCTTTAAAAGAAATGAGGAATATTATGCGTGTTATTACATTAGGTGAAATATTATTAAGATTATCGACTAAACAAGATACTAGGCTTAAATATGCTGATTTTTTTAAAAGTTGCTACGGTGGAGGAGAGGCAAATGTTGGAATTTCTTTATCCATACTTGGGCATGAAGTTTCAGTAGCTACTATTTTACCACAAGATAATCCGTTGTCGGAATCTGTTGTTTCTGTTTTAAGAAAAACAGGAGTTAATACTGAGTTTGTAGCCTATGGAAAAGGTAGATTGGGCACTTATTATTTAGAACAAGGGAATTCGAAGAGAGTATCCAAAGTTTTATATGATAGAGATTTTTCTTCTTTTTCTTCTGTAGAAAAATTGCCGTGGAATTTAGATAATCTTTTTAAAGAAGCAGATTTATTTCATATTTCTGGTTTAGTTCCCGCATTAAATCCAAATTGGGGAAATTGGATTGAGGAATTGCTAAAAAAAGCGAAAGAACATCAATGCAAAATTAGTTTTGATTATAACTATAGAAGTAAATTATGGAATCACGAGAGAGCAAAATTTGTTTTTGAAAAAATTATTCCATATGTAGATATCTTATCTGCTGGTAAATTAGATGCTATGTACTTTGCTGAAGTTTTACAAGAGAATGAGGATATTTCGTTGAAGGAAATTTATAGAAGAATGAAATGTAAATATCCTAATATTCAAGTGATATATTCCACTAAAAGAATAATTTTCACAACCAATCATCATCAAATTCAAGGGTTTATATCTGGAGCAAATAATCAATTTATTGAATCTAAAAATTATGACATAGATCCAGTCATTGATCGAATTGGTGGCGGGGATGCTTTTTCAGCGGGTATTATTCATGGACTTTTAAAAGGATGGGATGATACTCAGATAGTAGAGTTTGGAACGGCAGCCTCTGTTTTAAAGCATTCCGTATTCGGGGACTGGAATCCATTTGATGAAGAAGAAATATTAAGTTTTATGAATCAAACAACTTTACAAGTTGATAGATAACTAAAACCACTCCGTAACGTTAGGCGGAGTGGTTTTTTATTTAATCTAAAAAATAAGTATGTTCAGTTTTCCATTCTAGTATTTTAATATGAACCCAGAAGCCATAGATTCCTAATGTGATAATACATAAGAAAAACCATTTGACCCAGTTTCTAAATAATTCAAGTGCAGTGCCATTAAATCCAAGTCGTCGTCCTTCAACGACGGTATGTTCGATTTCCCATTTATATAAAATGCAGATGGCCCAAGGAGTTCCTAATCCAAAGGTAAATGTGATAATAAAAAATGAAATAATGCAACTTAAAATATATGTTAGCATTCCTCCATCAAAATAACTTTTTTGCATGATAAATCCTCCCTTAATCAGTTGAGTCTAGTGTAGCACGAAGAGAAATTTACTGTCAAAAAATAAAATATACATAAGTTCATCCTGGGGGCAGTTGTAATGTTTTTAGAAAAGGTATAAACTAAAGAAGATATAGAAATGGGGGTTGAGTGATGCAATTTAATTGGAGTAGTTTAGGTGCTTGGAGTAGCATTCGTAATATTGTCGATATTGTGATTGTTTGGTATCTATTATATAATTTATTACTCATCATGAAAGGTACAAGGGCTGTACATTTGATGAAGGGATTGGCAGTCATTGCTGGGGTAAAATTCATCAGTTATATGTTTGGGTTAATTACTCTTGATTGGATTATGAATTTAGTAATTCAATGGGGAGTTGTTGGAGCCATTGTTGTGTTTCAACCAGAAATTCGAAGAGGATTAGAACATATCGGTCGTTCAAACTTTTTCTCAAGGAGATCTTCGGGAACAAATCAGGCTCAAAGAATGATTGAAGAGTTGAATATTTCTGTACAATATATGGCAAAAAGAAGAATCGGTGCGTTAATTTGTATCGAACAAGCGAATTCTTTGGAAGAATATATTAATACAGGAATTGCGTTACAATCACGAATTTCAAATCAATTAATGACACAAATTTTTATTCCGAATACACCTCTTCATGATGGGGCGGTTATTATTCGTGGTCATGAAGTGGAAGCAGCGGCATGTTATTTACCATTATCTGAGAGTAAATTTATTCCTAAAGAATTAGGAACAAGACATCGCGCAGCTATCGGATTAAGTGAAGTAACAGATGCTTTAATTATTGTTATTTCAGAAGAAACAGGGAAAGTTAGTGTCGCATTGCGTGAAAAATTATTACGTGAGCTAACGCCGGATGAATTCGTAGAAGTTTTAAGTGAACATTTAATTACAAAAGAAACTTCTCAAAAAGATTCGACAATTTTAACAATGATTATCGATTTCTTTAGAGGAGGTCGTATCAATGATTAGTAAATGGATGACTAAAAAGTCATTTTTGATAGTAATATCCTTTGTTTTGACGATGGCTTTATTTGTATACGCAAGTGAATCAAGTCCAAGTAGACAATCGTCTTCAGTGTCAGTTCAGACAACTTCAAATACAATTGGAAATGTCCCTATTTACGTTGATATGGATAGCCAATTATACACGGTTACTGGATTGCCGGAAGCTGTTACTCTAAGAATAGAAGGATCTAGTAGTTCATTATTAACCGTTGTAGGAAATGGTTCCTATCGTGTGAAAACCCCTAATTTAAATGAGTTAGGTCCTGGAAAACATATGATTACTTTACAAGTGACAGGTTTGCCTTCAGGAGTAAAAGGTACAGTATCTCCTGAAACGGTTGAAATTATGATTGAAAATAAGGCGAATATTGAATTACCTGTTTCAGTAAATGTGAATCGTGCGAATTTACCAGGAGCTTATAAAAATGGACAAGCTTTAGTGAGTCCTGCTAGAGTAACGATTTCTGGATCAGAATCACTTATTAACCAAGTAGAGAAGGTTATCGCAAATGTTACAGTGCCAGAAAATACGAAAGCAGATTATACATCTTCCGTTGCAGTACAAGCGTTGGATGCAACAGGAAAACCTCTGGCACTAAAGGTAGAACCAGAGCAAGTTCAAGTAAGAGTACCAATTACAATAAATAGTAAAAAAGTTCCTATTATATTGACAACAACAGGAAGTGCAGGTACGCAATATTCCTATCAGTTGAAATCTGATACCAAAGAGGTTACAATTTTAGGAGCTCAAGAAGTGTTGGGTCGATTGACAGCAATTCCAGTAGTCGTAGATGTCAGTCAAGTGACAAAAACAACAACACAAGTTGTGAAGATAACTCTTCCAACTGGAGTGGATAGTATTAATCCAGAAAATATTTCTGTTGAAGTAGTTGTTACATCTACAACACCAGAAACAACAGAAACTACGCAGACAACAGAAACAACAGAAACTACACAAACAACAAGACAATAGAAAATGATTGAATTTTAAAGGAGATTGAACATGGGCAAATATTTTGGAACAGATGGTGTAAGAGGGGTAGCGAATGCTGAATTAACACCAGAATTAGCGTTTAAATTAGGACGTTTTGGTGGCTATGTCTTATTACAACAAGCTGGTGGAGATAAGCATCCACGTGTTTTAGTCGGAAGAGATACTCGTATTTCAGGACAATTATTAGAGCATGCTTTAATTGCAGGGTTATTATCTGTAGGAATTGAAGTGATGCAATTAGGCGTTATTCCAACACCAGGAGTTTCTTATTTAACACGTGTGCAAGGAGCAGTAGCAGGGGTAATGATTTCTGCATCTCACAATCCAGCACAAGATAATGGAATTAAATTCTTTGGAGCAGATGGTTTTAAATTATCTGATGAAACAGAAGCAGAAATTGAAGCTTTATTAGATAGTCCAGAAGATACATTACCACGTCCTTCTACAGATGAATTAGGAACTGTGGATGATTATTTAGAAGGAACAATGAAATATAGTCAATTTTTACAACAAACAATTGATGGTCCTCTAACAGATATGAAAGTAGCGTTAGATGGTGCGAATGGAGCAACTTCAGCAGTTTTAAATCGTTTATTTGCAGATTTAGAAACAGAATTTTACACAATGGGAAATAAACCAAATGGCGTGAATATTAATGATGGAGTGGGTTCAACACATCCGGAAGCTTTAGCAGAATTTGTGAAAGAAAATGGTGCAGATTTAGGATTAAGTTTCGATGGAGATGGAGACCGTTGTATTGCTGTTGATGAAAATGGAGAAATCGTGGATGGCGATAAAATTATGTTTATCTGCGGAAAATACTTACGTAGTGTAGGTCAATTGAATCAAGATACAATTGTTTCAACAGTCATGAGTAACTTAGGATTCCATAAAGCAGTTGAAGAAGAAGGAATGGTTGCTCTTCAAACAGCTGTAGGGGATCGCTATGTTGTAGAAGAAATGCGTAAAAATGGTTATAACTTCGGTGGAGAACAATCAGGACATATTGTATTCTTAGATTTAAATACAACAGGTGATGGATTGTTATCAGGAATTCAATTAATGAATGTTATGAAACAAACAGGTAAGAAATTAAGTGAATTAGCCAGTGAAGTACCAACTTATCCTCAAGAATTAGTCAATATTCGAGTGAGCGATAAAAACGGAGCAATGGAAGTTCCAGCGATTAAAGAAATTATCGATACAGTGGAAGCTGAAATGGCAGGAAATGGTCGTGTTTTAGTTCGTCCAAGTGGAACAGAACCATTAGTACGTGTTATGGTAGAAGCACCAACAGATGAACTATGTCATGATTATGTAACGCGTATCGCGGATGTAGTTCGTCAAGAAATTGGCTTAGACTAAGAATTGAAGTTTGAGTATGAGAGAGTAACGAAAGTTGCTCTCTCTTTTTTGTGTACAATATAAAAACTTAGTTACCTATAAAATCAAAGCCATACTTTTTGAAAAAAAGAAAAGGAATGGTACAATAACCTTATCGAATATTAGAGGAGTTATTATGAATACAACCATTAAAACTTGCGCACAAACACGTGCGATTCAATCTAGAAGAATTTTTCCATTTGATGTGAATATGCATCAAACATTATTTGGAGGGA